>Ga0099824_1011532_pt1 | contig 9959 bp, 4 predicted proteins | sample SiratrowhiteBW_FD_76837 | JGI IMG/M metagenome (GOLD analysis project Ga0099824, IMG submission 76837) | Root nodule microbial communities of legume samples collected from California, USA - Siratro white BW | ecosystem: Host-associated > Plants > Roots > Nodule | place: USA: California | collected... | reverse complement strand
TATATCATATATAAGTCACTCTAGATATATTTAATACAATATATAAAAAAAAAAAAACTATAAAAAAATTTAAACAATACACATATATATATATATATATATATATATATATATATATATATATATATATATAATTTATACTTTTTAATGTACATAAAATATTTATTGTTAAGTATCAATGAATAAAATTATATTTTATTTTTAAAGTCGAGTGTTTAAAATTACTTCGAAAATCATCTAAAGGATAGTTTAAGCAACTTTGAAATGTGAAATGTTAGTTTCTCAACTATTATTTTTTACTTTTGTAGTCCTTAAAATTTTGTAACCATTTTTTTTTATATATTGAACACTTGTTAATTTAATTTAAGTAAAAGTCCTACACTTAGGGACTAATTTAGCAAATTTTTCTTAAAATATTAATTATGACTCATAACACTTGAGAGATTATTTATACATTTTTCTTACTTGAGAGACCATTTAAGGTAAATAGTATTTTAGAAATAAAAATTGAGAGTTATTTCATTTAAAAGAAATTGAGAAATGTTACAACAGAAATTAAGGAGAACTAAAATTACTCTTCACTTAATTTTATCTCTTCTCGAACTTAGAATTTGGAAGAGAAAAATTTGCACTAATTAATTTAAATTATCCTTAATTTTGTACTATAATTATCCATTTTAAGTATATAGTAGTAAATTTATTTATTTTCCTTCTCCACTTCTTCTCTCGTCTTCTAAATCAAATCGTTGTATTTTCTTCTCATTAAAATTCCCAACCTTCTTTTACTCAATAGTAGATATTTAAAACTTTTTTATATCATAAAATATTAAGATAATAATCATAGTTTACTTTAGATGTTATTATAAGCGGCAACACCTATAATTCTTTTATGAACCGCAATAAATCATGCTCTTAATAATCTATCACTACAAGAAAGTTAACTTTTAGTGATAAACAAAAAATCGCCATTAAATATCAATAGTTTGTAGGTAAAAATATAGTAGACTTCGACCTACATACATCTTGTTCGTCAACTTTAAGGAATCAAATTATGACGCTTAATCGCGTATTAATGTAATTTCAATATAGGTGGTACCTTCAATTTAAAATATGTGTGAGTAAAAGTCCTTAATTTGTAAGTACAACCTATATATGTATTCATGTGAATAAATTGCAATGGGGTCTCAATAAAGTAAAGTTATAACATCTTAAAAGGGTGGAGGACTGCATATTTTGTTCGAACCTTGATTACTAATAAGAATTCATAACAAACTCTTCGACCTTGATTTTTGTCAATAGACCTCAAAAATGGGAAAAAAATAAATAAATGCAGTTAATGTGATTATTGATAGAAATTTGCTACTGCTATGCAACTATAGTTTAAGAAGGTAATAAGAGGAAATTAGGAATTAATTCAATGCAACAACTAGCCTCATACGTTGGTTTTTTCTATTTAAAAAAGAGGTGGAAGGAAGACGTTGAGGAAAGAAAATGAAAGTTTTGGGGAAGGTGTCAAGTTTGATTGCTTTAAATCAACCTTAATAAGTAAAACATTAATGATCTTGAAAAGCAACCTTAATTAAATTTATTTAAAAACAGAAAAATGCTACTTTTTTCTTTTTCTTTTCTAATCGTGCTTCTTTGCAATAACTTTTTTTTTTTTTTAACACAAACTTATATTTTTTACTAACATGAAATTTGAAATACAAAAACAAGCAGTCCATGTCCTCTATGCGAAAATTATAATTCTCAAATCCCCATTTGATCTGATTGATTAGAGGAGAGGGAGTGAAAATAAAAGTAATAATTTTAGTCGAGTATGTTTAATACAATAGAGAAAAAAAAAAAGATACAAAATACTTCCTACACTTAACAAATTTTTAAAATATCAATAATGTCTTTATTATTTTATATATTAAATAATTTTTCTTTTTTCACATTTACATAAATATCTCTCTTATATTTTGTTTTTTTAACAATAATAAAAATAATATTGAATATTGTTAGGATATTTATAATTTAATATGATTAATTTTAAAAATTCAGTCTAACACATTATTTTTAAATATTTAGTTTTTACTTGAAAAAAATATAGATATTTCTTAATATTTATTAGTTTTTTTATTATTTATCAAGAAAGTTTGTCAATAGAAAAAAAAATTAGCAGTTTTTTACTTGATTGCACTTATTTGTATACTGAGAGAGAAAAAATATTTAATAAATAAATTTTAAAATAAAAGTAATAAAGAGATTATTAATATATTGAAATTTGTTAAGTGACAAGAAAGAATATATATCGTATAAGAAACAACTGAAAAAAAAAGGAGAGGGAGAGGTAGTTAAAAACGAGGGAGAGATAGTTAAAAACGAGAGTTTTATAGTAATTTTTATACATTTTTATTCACTCTCTTCTATTATTTTTAATTAAATACTTTCAGTTTTATTTATTTTTATTCATATTACTTCTTCTTTTATGACTATGTTGCTAATCTTAACTGTGTTGCTAATCTTAAGTGGTATAAATATGAGATATAGGTACAATATATATATATATATATATATATATATATATATATATATATATATATATATATATATATATATATATATATTTTTTTTATTTTTATTTATATTTCTTTTTTTTTTATAACTATGTTTATAATATTATATGTGTTTATAATATTAAGTGATATATATATAAGATATATATAAAATATATATATATATATATATATATATATATATATATATATTATTTATGGAAATATATCGAGAAGTATACATGTGTACATTAAAAAAATAAATTTAAGCTATATAATAATACTTGCATAAAATCATTTTTTGGAAGTAATAAATAAAATCATAAGTAATAAAAAATTATTTTTATGCATATTGACAACTACTAGTACACATAAAGATTAAATTTTATTTAAAAGGTTGTATCATTAGTTAGACACACAAGTGACATAGCATTTAATTTCATGTTAGACCACCATGGTTATTACCCTTCAAAATGGTGTCTTTTCCACACTCTTTAGCACTTTTATAGGCTCGCTACGTCATCAATCGAAGTATTTATACCTTGTGGTTGACTGATGAATGGTAAGCACTCAAACGCTAACAGAAAAAGAAATAGTGAGTTAACGTTTATCAGATTGTTGATCAAAGAGGGATTGCGAAAATATGTGGCTAAATGAGAGGGAGACTAAGTAAAATATATGATACGTGTAGAAAGCATTATTATAAAAGAAATGTCCTAATACGACAATGATTCCAGAAGTGCATATAAAAATTGTGGCCTTTTATTCCACCAAAATCAAACTAACCAAAAATATAAAAACTCTTTATTGTTTCGTGGCAATCACGTGATGACAATATCTCACCGGTTCCCAACAACTTCCGAAACGTCGTCTCTAATAGCAGCTGAAAATTTAAGATTGAATAAATAGCAAACGAAATTTCCACATCGTGATGGCTGCTACTGAAGGATTCATCTGCACCCTGCATATGCAGTGTATTTCTGCTTACGTATGCTGAGTGTAGCTACTTCTTGTCCCCTTTCAGTCACAAACTCTCAGTAATGTTTGAAAAAGAATTTCAAAAACATAATAATTCAAGATTGTAGCTAGCAAAATGAAATTATTTGAATTAAGAAAAAAAATTAAGAGTGAAAAATTTGTAAATAGTTTTATTGGTGTGATAGATGAAAAAAGTTATAAACTAACATAATCATTAATGTGTGATTGTTTTTTAAAAACAATATTTGATTAAATGTTAATAAATGTTTACAGCAAGAATTGTATTTATGTTTTAAAAAATAAACAGAGAGTTTGGGTTTAGTATTGTGCATGATAATTATTTTTTTTTTGCAAGGGCTTGAAGTTTGGAAGGCAACTGAAGAAATTGTGTTTATCACAAATCACCCTTCTTGTGCATGACCATGATATCCCTATGGCCCCATTACTTTCTCCTTTCCTTTCAAATATTTGAAAATAAATCAAAACTATGTCTTTCTTTCTTGGAGCATAGTAAATTGCTAGATTTACTATTGGACCGTTTTTTTTCCTTTCTTTATTCGTATCATTCCCCCGTTCAGTCACTGTTAACCCTAGAGACACTTACAGCAAGGACAAAAGAAAAGAAAAATAAGGATGTATTGAATATAAAAAAACAAATACAGAGTATGTATTATCTTTATAAAGAATGATTGTCTAGGAGTATATAAGGCATGAAAGCGAGAAACAAACCAATACCAAACTAATTAGACTGAAACAAAATTAATAGAGATAAAATAAATCAATAAAATAAATCAGCAACAATAGTTAAAACAATAGATCTATAGGCTAGAATCAAGAAAGATTGTTATTTTTACATTTTTAAATTTTTTCTGTTTCATTTTTTTTTCTTTGAATACTGTCTATGTCTTTTTCATTTTTTCATTCTCGTAGTTTCTTCTCCATCTTGTCTATTTGCTTTTATGAAAGACTAATTCGTTTTAATTATCTTCTTAGTTGAGATTGCGGAAAATGTTTAAGGTTTTGTGCGTAATCATCTCGTCTCTTAACTCTCGTCTTATCTACTGTTTTTATTGGACCGTTTATGCTTAATGATGAGAATATGATCTATTGGGTTACGATTAATGAGTTGTGCGAACGCTTGTTTGCATAATTAATCTCGTTCTAATTTTTTCTTAGTCAATTAGTTAGGGTTGAAATGAGGGTTAAGCCTCAATATAATTTTCGCAACAAATAATAACTGGATTGTAATTGAAATTAAGAAAATAATCTATTTTTAATCATTGGTTTAAATTTCGTAATTAAATACTATTTTGTTTAAATCTATCTAACTCTCTCCCTTTCAGTGTGTTTTCATTATTTGACAAATAATTATACAATTAAAATCAAATACTAATGTTGAGAAGAAGTTAGGATAAAGAAAATATGACTTTAGATAGAATAAAAATAAAATCAAAATCAAAATCTCATGACTTATTCATTGTAAAATTGTGTTATCAAAGTCCTTAATTTTTATTTTTTTTAATACGTACCAACTTTTGTAAATTTAGAGTAGAATTATACATTTTTAATAAATTTATAACCCTTTTGAATTTTCTTTCCTCTTTAAAGTTCCACTAATACATCTTATTCTTTTTATTTATTTTTTATTTCATAATCATAATTGCAAAAAAAGAAGAAGATGGAGTGTCTTTGCTACTTTATTGTATTATTAATTTTCAGATTAAACTTTTTAGAAGGGTTGAATAAACCTTTTCCATTGTATTATTAGAAAACAAAATTATATTTCGAATGTATGATTTGTAAGAATAATATTCACAGAAATTTAACTCTCAAAGAAAGTCTATTTCTGATATAAATTTCAAAAGAATTGATTTGGAATTTCTTTTAATACGAAAGAATAGACCGGGAAATACCTTAGTAAAAAGGAAATTTAATATAACTTATATATTGCAATTAGATATTAAAGTGGATTTTATCTTCGAGTCAATGCAACAAGCCTATCATATCAAACCAAATATACTTCCAGTCGACACGTCACAAATAGTATCCCAAAATGATTGGACAAAAGCGCAGGTGCCCTCTTTCAATCACGAAAACAATTATATGTTGAGAATACACTTTTTCATTAACGACTCTTTAGTAATTCTAAATAGTAAATAGAATATTAAATCAAGTTATTCAATTAAAATAGAAATTAAATTATTGAATGAAAAATTAATATAAAACTACTGTAAAAGGTTTATATAAATTTATGTAGTTGTTAACATGTCATTATTTTTCTTTTCTTATCACTTTACGTAATATTATTGTAAGAGATGGTGAATAAAAATCATCACAAGAAATATTAGTACATTTGCGAATAGTAAAGAAACATTTTACTCCGCTACATAATAACAGAATATTTCAAGATTAATTCTTTCGAATAAAAAAAATATTTATGGATAAACATTTTTTAGAATAAAAGAATATTTTGGATAACTCTTACAGAATAAACGATATATATATCCACTTTGAATATACGAACCTTACAATTATTAGTTAAATAAGATGTAATTTTTGCGGATAGTCAAATCTGAAATTCTCAATCATATAATTAAGGCTTATATTATCTATAACATTTTTTTTTAAATAATATATTTCGAAAGGTTCATTTAATACTATCACAAAACCTAATTTAAAAAGTGACATAAAATAGGAGCATTGTAATATGTTTTTCTCTCATCAAAATTATAGGTGTCACAAAAAAGTATTGAAGTAAGAATGAAACAACCATTTTTCTTTTATTTTATGTAAAATCCAATATTTAGGTCGAAACCATTAAATTTTTTTCTAAACATATTCGTGACACATAAACCATTTATATAACCACCAAAAGTAAATTAATTAATTCATTAAACAATAATATAATTTTAATTTAATTTCAATGTTAAAATGTAAGTATATAGCTACCATTAAATAGCTTTTGATAAAATTGAGAAAACTTCATGACATCTTTCCTAAAGTTTTTACCACCCTACCTGGCGAAGTTCGAATGTTAATGACATAGGGCAAAACTTTGACCCTAGAGAGACTGTTACTTAATTAACAAAATATAAATTTTATTTTAAGTTTACTTTTTGACTTTTTGAAAAAATAGATTAATAATATTTTTCAATTAATACAACTAATTCATTTAATTTTATTGGAACACTATTGTTCGTAAACATTTTTAAAAATTTTAAATAACTTCTTTAAGCGGAGACTTAGTTGACTTTTAATCATATAATTTTTATTAATTAAAACCTTTTTAAGTTGTTAATAAACACTATACATTAATTAAAGATTTTAAATGCCTAACCTATTATTAAATAGAGAAAAAAATGAGATTATACCACTATCATCTTTACCAAATTGTTACTCCTAAAAGTATATTTTATGGATTTTACGATTAAATTATAATTTTATATTATTATAAGTGTGTATTTCAAATATTGGCAAAATTGAATAATATAATAACAAAATTTATTAAGGATGAAAGCATTAAATGAAGAACATTGTACCCAAAAACCAATCAAAATTAGCCTTTTATTATGATGGAAATAACACACAAAATTTTTGTATAACAAGACATATCTCACTCTTCCCTATTTTCATTTTTTCACCAAATGTAAATAACTGATATTAGGAAAAAAAACAAACTTTAACTCAACCCCCTCCCCTCAGGGATAAAAAAGTAGAAGTTATTGGCGTAGTGGGAACTACATCCAAACCAGGTCATAATATGGTAAGTAGAGAAACACAAAGTGAAGTTATGAAAACATGCACAACAATTATCCCTTAGAATTTGTGGAGCCAATTCCACTCCTTTTTTCTAACTTGTTCTTACCACATCCCCACACCCAACATTTCACACTACCATTTCCTCCCCCACCACCTCCACCCCAACCCCAACCCTCACCACCTCCACCACCACCTCCTCCTCCTCCACCACTGCCACCACCACCACCTCCTCCTCCTCCTCCCCCACTTCCACCACCACCTCCTCCACCTCCACCACTCCCACTTCCTCCTCCCCATCCATTTCCTCCACCTCCACCTCCTCCTCCTCCACCCCCTCCTCCACCACTTCCTCCACCCCATCCATGACCTTGTCCATTTCCCCCTCCTCCTCCTCCTCCACCACCAGAGCCTCCTCCAGCCCCACCTCCACCGCCACTTCCTCCACCCCTTCTTTTTCGCCCTTTATGTTCACCTCCTCCTCCATTCCCACTTCCATTTCCTCCACCCCCGCCGCCACCTCCATTTCCTCCACCCCCGCCACCACCTCCTCCTTTTCCACCGTTCCCCCCACTGAACTTCGTTTCACCCAATGACATTTCCGACGAGTTTGTCCCACTTACACCAACCTCTCCCCTCAACCCACGAGAAACTTCAGCGGTAGAGTTGATCATGCCATTGCCACCCTTTAATTCGCGAAAATCACTTTTCGCATTACCTAAACAAGGGCCTGCAATCACAACAGTCACCAAAAACACCCCAAACACACTCCTTACACCCCCCATTTTGGTTTTCCTAGATGATGATGCATAGCACTTACCTCATACCACCCTTTTATACCCTTCGCATTGCACTGGGAGCACTCGTGTATTCCCATTCACAAACCTAAATGAAGTACAATATAGTCCCCACCCTCACTAACAAACTCCAAGCCGCAAAATCCCGTAACCCTTCCATAAAGCTGCAAAAGTTAGGCCATGGTGATGATGAATGAAGACAACACATGCAACTTTGATTTGCCTTGAAGTGCAATTTGTCCCCACCTCTATTTTCCCACCAATTTTGTTTATACTCCATGCAATCCAGAGCATATTATTAATAACACCACTACGTAAAATCTCTTAGTCCCAGTTCGTGTCTAGCACACATATAATTACTCAATCTGAAATTCCTTTATTACTTAGTTCTGCAAAATGTTTCCTTATTATTGAAGTACCTTATTGGTTTAAGCAGGCTATAAAATGGTGTAATTATGGTGATGGAATTCTTTATATTTGACTTTTCATGGACCCTACATAGAATTTAGAAACATCAACGAATATTATAGTATTTTTAATAAGAACTTAATTATATCATACATTATTTGACAATTGTGAAGAACAGTGTTGTTATATAAGTAGCTATTGATATTGTACTGTATTTAAAAACTATCACAACAACTGCTCTAATAATAAAAAGTGCATAAAAATTTTAGTTCTTTAAATTTAAGAAATCAATTACCAATACCCATTGTGTTATGAGAGACAATAAAGTTATAAGCATACACGAAGAAGCACGTGATAATGTCTAGATCTCCAAATATTCCTTTCTTTTAGCATAAATGATAACACATAGCACTGCACGAGTATTGTATTTTCTGGCCTAGATTACATATACGTAGCCATTGGGTTGGTTGCAAGTTGAAAGCTGTATAGGTATTATAGTTGGAAGTCCGATAAGTAAAGAGATTGACGATGGTATATATGTATATTGCGTAAAGCACATGGGATGGGTGGGAAGGTGTTGGCTTTTCCTTAAAGATTAAAATTTTGGTGGAAGCTGCTGTGGTAGTGGCCGCGTGACAAAGATTACATGTGGTGGGGAGATTACTAGTGGAGGTAATGTCAATGTTGATTTTTCAAGCGCATTATTATACAGAAAAGAGTTCCAATATGTGGGTCTTGGTTTATGCCAATTGGAAGGTGGATTTGTTGTTGTCCTTCCATCATTTATAAGTATGGAGGAAATTTCCTTCTCCTTCTGTTGGTTGTGTGCTTCTGCCTTCGAGAGGCTCTCATACTAATAATCGTTTAGGTGGTCAATCTTCAAACAGAAACCTCACTAGTGATTTCACTAAAACCAAAACCTTGTGTAACTAAAGAGTCTTGTCACGTTGCGATACGAATAATTAAGTGTTTTAAAAACTGAACTGCTATAAGAAAATAATTGAAAATTGATTAAAAGAATTGAAAACGTATCTTTAGATTTTTTTTAATTTACTTTTCCTGAAAACTAACTATTTGAATATTTTTGGAATTTAAAATAATACAAACTATATTATATTTAAATATAATATTATATGTTTAGAATTAATTAATAATTAACACACACAGACATATATATATATATATATATATATATATATATATATACATGAATATTTTTTGAAAAATTATTTTATAGTTTGATTGTATTTTGTTTATAATATATTTATTAAACTAAGATTATACAATTTGCTATAAAAAATTGATATTATGAATATAACTAAACTACTAATTTTCTTTTACTACAATTTATGATGATGACCACCTATCACAAACTATCTTTCATCTTATAGATGATATCATACTATGTAGTCTCTTCTCTCAAAGTCTAGTGAGACGCATATAAAAATAGATGAAATGCTCATCAGGTGATATACATTGG
>Ga0099824_1011527_pt1 | contig 9963 bp, 7 predicted proteins | sample SiratrowhiteBW_FD_76837 | JGI IMG/M metagenome (GOLD analysis project Ga0099824, IMG submission 76837) | Root nodule microbial communities of legume samples collected from California, USA - Siratro white BW | ecosystem: Host-associated > Plants > Roots > Nodule | place: USA: California | collected... | reverse complement strand
GCTTAGTAAATTGTGTTTTTCGTTTTCCCATTTGATGTAATTAATTAGTCATCTATAAGTGTGCCAAAAAGCTGCTGCTGCATTAAATTTGGAGGCTTCTAGGCTATTGAAGAGTTAGGTTAGCTTTTAGAAGCTCAAAGGTCTACTTAAGTCAGAAAACACATGTAAACAACAACTTTGAATTTGAAATACGAATTTGATTATGAAAATTTCAGAAGTGAGGGGTAATCTCTTGAGTTCTTCATTAGACTTGCTACTTATCAAGGGCTGATGATACTTGTGGCATTTTTCATACTTTAGGGTCTTTGTTGCGTTTCTTTTCCGTAAGACAAGGGTTCTGAGTAGATCATCCTAAATCCGAATACTTAGAGATCTTGAGGTATTCAACTACTGTTTGTTGTGGGTTCTGGGGATTATTCCTAACCGGGTTCACATCATTTGGTAATCAAAGCTTCGTTCTTAGTAGTCAGGTTATATCTTCTTCTGTTTTACTAGTTATCTTCCATTTTCATTCATATATGGCTTTCTATGGGCACTTTAATTTTTATTCTCACGTATTCTAGCCTTTCCCAAAGTGCATTAGCTTCATCTACTGACACCAATGTACCTATAGGTGTCACTATTTCGAAAAACATTGCTCATTCCATAACTGCAATGGCAACCCTCAACAATTTACCCATACCTATTTGTTCCCCATATATTTTGTAGTTCACCAAGGGACAATAGACTCAGAAATGTTTTCAAGACATTCTTTATCATCTTGAATAGTTTTACCTACATCATCCCCTTCTTAGCTTGTAATCAAAACTATATTGTCCCTCACATACCATACCCTTGGTTTTCCTGTACCACCATTGATCATCTCATCCCCTATTGCTTCCAAGTTTGCTTACTATGCCACTGTTCCTATATATCTCTCATTTAGCCACTATAGGTTGGTTCCTTTTAACTAAAATTCCATACCATTTCATGCCTTTTTCACTATTTTCCTTTAGCAGCTTAGCTAAAGCAGCTTATGCATATGTTAGCTAAAGTATTTTCTTCCTCTAATAGGGTTTAATCAATGTTTTCTTACATTATTTTTCACTGGAGTCCTCCCACTAGTAGCCCTCTAATCTTGGTTTATGCTAAATCTTGACTTATTAGCATGTAGTTTAGTAGCTCCAATTCAGATTATGTCCAATTCTTTGGCTGAGTGTCCAACATTCTTTACATCATAAAATTTTACGAACCCATACCTACTTCCTATTTATCCACTTTCCTAGAGATGAAGACCTCATTCAGTCTTCCCTATTTGTGTTATATCTTCCAGATGTCATGCTTCAAAATTGTTTGGAAAGTTAGAGAATAAACAGGTTGTGACGTTCCTTCCGAACCCACCTCAATAGGTTTGTATAACTTGATGTTAACAATACAAAGAATTATAATGAGTTGAATTCAAGGATAGAGTTCTAGAAAAAGTTGACATTAAAGACTACATTTGTCGCAATCGGGATCACGACGGGGCGATAAAAAATTTTAATTTTAAAAAATATTTAGATTGAGATTGGAGTCGCTACCATAGAAAAACCAAAAATAAAAATGTCTACGAACCAAATTCAAGATTCAGGAGTCGGTTACGTGTGAAGAAGGTATTAGCACCCCGCAATGCCCGTCCTAAGACGATACCTTTAATCAAATGAGTATAAATAAGTGTAGTTTTACAAAATGTCATTTTTCCCAAATAATAACAATAATAATGTGAATAAAGACAAATAAAATAACAAAACAAACAAATATAAAAAAAAATAGACAAGAAAAAGAAAGCATGCTAATAAACATAATACAAATAAATAACAATTAGACAAATAAAAATAATAAGCAAAAATAAGACAAATAAACATATTTTTTTTTATTTTTTGGGTTTGACAAGGATTGACCTTGGTCCTATGTATCTCCATCCGTGATAGAAAGTCAGGGTTCACGTAGTTCTAATTTTGAAATTGATTTGTTATGATTGTTGGTATTTATTTTTTATTTTTTTGAAAATTTCATTTAATATTCTTTTTAAAAGAAAGTTTTATATTTTTTTTATTGTTAAAATTTTAGATTATTGAGAATGTTTCACATATTTTATTTTTTCTAAAAAGTAAATATTTTTACTATTTTTGAAAATGTTTTATTTTAATTATTTTAAAAACTATTTTAAATCTAATATTTTGAGTTTTGAAAGTTTATGTTTTTTATTTTTAAAAGCTGATTTCTTTACTCTTTTTATTTTGGAAACTTTTTTATATACTTTTAATTTCAAAATTTTAATATTTTATTAACTTTTGGGGAATATTTTATAGACTTTTTCGAAAATGATATACTTTATTTATTTTTGGGAAACATTTATTATTTTTTATTAAAAATTTAGAAATGTTTTATATATTTTTTATCTTCAAAAATTTACTTGAAATAGAACATTATTTATTGATTTGGTAAGAAAAAAAAGTAATAATGATGATAATAAATATAAAAATAAAAATGGTTTAGGGTCTCGTTTAAGTACTCTGATGTTCTTGCTTTCATGATCTACTGAGATTTAGGTTTCTTTTTTTTGGTCCGTTGAGACCGTGTGTAAGAAAAAATAAACAACGGGAAGTGCTTAGAGCAGCATCCAGTATATAAGACGTGCTTAGAGCAGCATCTCCGGATAGCAAAAATAAATATGAGACATGCTTAGTGCAACATCTCTGGTATAACAAAAAAAACAAATTAATGAAAATTTATTTACAAGCAATAAAAAATACTAATATTCATGATATTGAAATTTCAACAAGTCAAAACAAACAAAATAAGAACAAACATAATACGAACAAATAGAACAATCACATGAGGCTAAGTGATCAAGACATACCAGTTGAAGATTAGCTTTAACAAAATTCACCTCCTTCTTCTTATTCCAAACCTCTTGATCTTCACTAATTTTTTCTATGTGTAATTCTAGTGCTCTCTAAAAAAAATGTCTTTTCTTTTATAAAATTTATTCAAACACCTCAATTGATCTACTAGATCAATTTAATGAATTTGCCTCCTAATTTCAGTTTCATGTTATAGAATAAATCAGAATCAATCAGAGTTATTTGCAATTAAGTAGAATAACTATCCATTATTAGCATTATTTGCAATTAAGCAGAATAATATCCAATTAGTATCAGATTTCCCCAGCCAATCTGTTCAAATTTCTATTAATTATTAATTTTTTAAAATTTAGAATTAATTTGCGTGCACTAAAAATGGGTGTCTGAAAAGACAGTCAGATTATTTAGCAAAGAAAGAAAGTGTGACGTGACAACACTTTAATAAGAAGAGATGCAAAATATTAATTTTATTTTCATTTTTTAACACACTTTTAATGTGTCGGACCTAAGCAAACTAATTTACTTTATTTTTTTCAAACTAAACACTTTATTAATTTGAGCTTTATTCAAAGACAATTTATTTCTTAATGGGTTGGACTTTCTTTAGATTTTTATTCTTTTCTTTTTTTTTTATTTTCTGCAGCTATTTTAAAACAAAACCCAACACACATTTTCTTTGCTTTTTTTTATTATTTTATTAAGAGCAACCTAAAAAAATAAAAGGAACCAACAAATAAAATGAGCATAACAGATCAAAAAGAAAATGCACAAAATATTAGACAATCAACATTTAATTGAAAATCATCAACATTTAATCACTATTAAGCATAATCATTCGTAATTAATCAAAATAATAGTGAGATCAACTATTCAAATTTCTAACCTTTTTATAATTTTTTAATTTATTTTCAATTAATTTTCATGTCATTAATGGGCATCAGAAAAGGCAGGCAGAAAGAGAGAGACAATGTGACATGACAATACTTTAATGACAATTTTATTTTTATTAATACTTTTTTAGACACATTTTAATTGGATTGGGCTTGATCAAACTCTTTCTCATTTTTGCAAATTTTATTTTAAAAATTTATTCATAAATTAAAACTAAAACCTTCTTTTTATTTATTTATTTAAATGACAAAGTATGATAAAAATTACATTTTTATTTTAAATTTATATATTTTTTATATTTTGAAATAATTTTATTTGCCTAGACGAAATTGGGTGTTGACAGCTACCCCTCCTTACTTAAATTTTACTAAATGATCTGAACTTTTGAAGTTCATATTATATAAGTAAAAGATAAGTAAGAAAAAAAAACACTAATTTCGTTTGAATTTGAAAATGAAGACAAATAAAATAAATGCATAGATAGAGGCTGAAACCTTGTACCAAGACGAGAGGGTCACGTACCTTAAATTGACCTTGTACTACGACAAGAGGGTTGTAAATTTTGAATTGAACAGACCTTGTACTGAGACGAGAGGGTCATTGTTCCTTAAACTGACCTTGTACTGAGACGAGAGGGTCGTTGTCCTTCATTTTGACCTTGTTCCGAGATGAGAGGGTCATAAATCTTGAATTGACCTTGTACTGAGACGAGAGGGTCGTTCCTAAAAATGTGAAATTGAGATCCTGACCATGTCTAAGATTATATATCATTTACATGAAATCAATACCCTGACAATGTCTGGAGAGATTGAGTAGACGAACACGATAAGAATTTTAAAATAAATAGTTGAAACCTTAACAATGTGCAGAGGTTACAATTGAAGAGTGAGACTGAGATCCTAACCGTGTCTAAAATCCCACATCAACATTTGAAATCAAATCTCTAGACAATGTCGTTGAGATTGTACAACCATGTTGTAGGAGTAATATGTAGACGAACATCGTGTGAATGTTCAAAATAAAGAGTCGAAACCATAACAATGTTGGAAGGTTGCAACTGAAGAGTGTGACCGAGATCATGACCATATCTAAAATCGTACATCATCTCTTGAAATCAAATTTCTGGATAGTGTCACTGAGATTGTGCAACTGTGTTGTAGAAGTAATATGTAGACGAACACCGTGTGAACGCTCAAAATAAAAAGTCAAAACCTTAACAGTGTTGGAAGGTTACAACTGAAGAGTGAGACCAAGATCCTGACCGTGTCTAAAATCGGGCATCATCACTTGAAATCAAATCTTTGAACGGTGTCACTGAGATTGTACAACCGTGTTGTAGAAGTATGTAGACAAAGCTCAAAATAAATAGTCGAAACCTTAATAGTGATGGAAGGTTGCAATTGAAGAGTGAGACGGAGATCCTAACCATGTCTAAAATCGCATATCATCACTTGAAATCAAATCTCTGGACAGTGTCTCTGAGATTGTACAACAGTGTTGCAATATGTGGAGATACGACATTAAGTGTTTTCTTCTGGTAAAGATACGACATTGAGTCCTTTCTCTAATAGGGTACAACATTGAGTCTTTTCCCTAAAAATATTTTTTGTTAATTTACTGAAGTTTAATTTTTCCTTGTTAAAAGATGTATGTTGGATGCATGACAATGCATGATTTTTTTTTTTGTTTTGTTTCTTTTTTAAGAATGCATTTATGAATGAATCAAACTTTGTGAACTTTTTGAATGAAAAGTGCAAGCTTGAATGCCTGAAATCTGCTTGAATGTGAATTTTTGATTTTTTTTCTTTTTGAAGAATGCATGTGTATGCATGAAACTTTGCTTGAATGTGGATTTTGAAAATGCATGTTTGAATGCATGAAATTTGAGTTTTTGTTATTTTTTTGAATGATTCATTTATGAATGCACAAATTTCTTGATTGAATATGAAATTTAATTTGAATGAAATTGCATGTTTGAATGCATGAAATTTTGTTGAATATGAATTTTACTTTGAATGAAAATACATGAAATTTGATTTTTTTTGTTCCTTTTTGAATGATGCATGCATGAAATTTTGTTTTTGATTTTCTTGAATGATAATGTATATATGATGAATATTTCAAATATGAACAAATGATTTTTTCATGATTTTTCAATATATACAAAAGATTTTCTTGTTTTTTTTTCAAAAATATGTACTGTGTAGAACTAGAAATTCTTGGTAATCATTGAATTCACTAGATATCAATTTTCCTTTTATAAGAAAATCCAGAGTCATTTGAAGCTAATGTCAACATGGTGTAGCCATCAACTTTTCTTTTGGAAACACCGCTTAGATGCACGCTTGAACCTATAGGTAAAGGATAAGTGTTTAGGAAGTTTGAGGCATTTGAAAGATATTGGGGGTACAAATCTTTCTATAGGATTACCCCAATTTTGGTGCGTTGGGCTGGCTATGTGAGCTTTAAGCTTAGAAGGTATGAATAACTTGGTTCGAAAGAAAATAAGGATAGTGTAAAAGGTTGGTCCTGAAAGGAAGACAATTCATGCAAATTACCCCAATTTGTATGTATATGGAGAATGAAGGATTTCCTATTTTTGTGAGGTAAGAATGGGGTAGCAAGGGTATGAAAGAAACTAGATTGCCCCAGTTGGTATGTACAAGGGTAAAAATGAGATATGTATGAAGGATTGGCTATTTCTTTGGGGTAGCAAAGGTATGAAAGAAACCGAATTGCCCCAGCTTATATATATGTGAAGAATGGTTTGGGTATCATATTTCCTCATTATTATTTCAGTTGACCTTTTAATAAGTAACTCCCTTATAACAGAGACATTCTAATAAGCATTTTCCTTTTTTCCTTTTTTTCGTTTTTTATTTTTTTTGACACGTATTATCAATCACGTCCTCTTGTTACAAAGTTAAACTTTGTGAAAATCATAGGCAATCATTCATCAATCACTATGGACTTTATTGTGCTTGTAACGTGGCTAGGGTTACAAGGTTATGAAGAAAAGGATATAAAGGCTCAAATTTATTTTGTTATAGGTTACATATTTTGAAACAAGAACCATCAGTCAAATAATGTGTACAATGAAGGTTTCTTCTATGAGATATCCTTTTCCTTTCTTGATTTCTCTATTTTTTTTTTTACACACTTCTTTTTTCTTTTTTTCTTTCTTTTTTTCTTTTTTTTTTTCAATCTTGAGAAGCTTTTGATGCACTTCTTCTTTGAAGAATGTTCTCCATTAGAAACTTAGGAATTTTTGATAATGCTCATTTCTTGATGAATTAGGAGTTTTGACATATAAAATTGTTTATGAACTTCTTCTATTGAGACCTTAGGCTAAGTTTCAACATTGATGATCTATATTTAAAGTATTTTGAAAGAAATATTTATTTTTGACTCAAAGGGGGTGCAAAGGATTTGTAAAAGTGTTTAAGATGAAGAAACATGACCATATATCATTTCGAATTATGATTGCCTAATTTTAAAAAAGATTAACAATGAAATAAAATTTAATGGCTTCCAACGCGTGCCATTTTATTTTTCTATCTCTTTTTTTTGTGTCCTATCTTTTGCTTAGATCGCCCTTGCGGGTTTTCAATCTAACGAACTTTTATTTTATTTTTAGTTTTTTTGAATGTAATAGAGATAGGAGATTAATCATTTAGCTAACCAACAAGATCATGACGTTTCTGTCCCAGTGTACCAATTTTTAGGCAATGATAACCATTAGGGGTAATCCTTTCATTTGGAGATTTAGGAAATATTGGAAAATTTGGGAAGCTTGGTAATTTTAGGAAGCTCAGAAATTTTGGGAAGGCCAAAAGGTAACAAGCACCATGAATGCGAATGTTTCATTAGAAAAGCCAATTTTTACCTTTATTAAACACTTCACTTGAATAATCCCCATTTTATTATTGTGAATTCAACAATTCATGAACAAATGATTCATCACATATTTTTTAAAAATTATGCAAACTTTTCCTTTTTTTTTATTCAATGCTTTTTTCGCAAGACTTCGGTAAGACCTGTGCTAAATAGCAACCAGTACGGACTTGTGGATGAACACATAACATTTCTTTTATTGTAAGAATGCCAACAAAGATATAGAATTAAAGCAAATTTATAATTTGAACAAAATAAACATGAACTTCACCAAGTCTATATCATGCGTCCCTTTGTCAAGTACCAAGGCTCTTCTGACTTGAATTATTTTCTCTTCCAATGATGTAATCACTTTTTCTCTTTTTCTCAACATAGCGATTGTTGGGATCTATCCGGAAAGGAGATTTCCTTCACCATTAGGCATTTGTTCTGAGAAACTCAAACATCCTGCGACTAGTAGCGATTGCACTTTGCGTTTAAATTCCAAACACCTTTCTATAGAATGTCCAAATATCCCATTATGATAGTCACATTTAGTGCCTGGATCATAATTTTTAGGGTTAGGTGTTTGTAACGGATGCAAAGGGTAGATTGCCACTAGTTTATCATTGAGAAGTCGTGGTAGTAGTTTTGACTCAGACCTTGATTAGGTTTCATCTCCCTCTTTCGATCTTGTTGATAAAGATTATTTGGCACAAGCAAAACATGACTACCGTAGATAGATGCTCCCTAAACTTCTCCCTACTTTTTTTCATAATTGAACCCATATCCTTCGGGATTAGCGATCGTGGACGAGCCATGTGCAATTTTGCCAGTTTTCAACCCAAATTCAATTCTTTCGCCAATAATGACAATGTCAGCAAAGTTAGAAGAAATATTTCCCACCATATGTTCATAGAAAGGAGATTATAAAGTACCCATAAACATAGTCACCATTTCCTTGTCATGCAAGGGGGGTTCTACTTGAGCAGCCAATTCTCTCAATCTCTGGGCATACTCTTTAAAAGTCTCATTACCCTTCTTTGACATATTTTGAAGTTGTAGTCTATCAGGAGTCATATCAACATTATAATTGTATTGCTTCAAGAAAGCATCCACTAAGTCATTCCATGATCTGATTCGAGCTGGCTCCAGACGCATATACCAGCTTAGAGGAGTGCCTGCTAAGCTGTCTTAGAAGAACTGTATCAACAATTTTTCATCACCAGCATACGCTGCCATCTTTCTACAATACATAGTTAAATGATTCCAAGGACAAGAAGCTTCTTTGTACTTCTTAAATTCAGGTAGCTTGAACTTGGGAGGAATTACAAGATCAGATACTAAGCATAAACCGATAACATCCCCAAATCCAAAACTACCACCTCCTTCAATAGCCCTAATCCTTTCCTCTAGAAACTCTAAATTGTTCTTGGCTTCTTCCGCATCATGGGATATTCCTTGCAAAACACGGGGTTGAACAATGGGTTGTGTAGCTGTAGGAACTATAGTATTGTCAACATTTGTCCAATTATGCCAGCATTTGGTTGCATATGAACTGATTCAGGATGATTTGCAAGTGTCCCTAAAGGATTCGCTGAAATAAGTGGTGGTTGTTGTTCATGCTCTGGTTAACCCTCATAAGGTGGAGTATAATTTGGAGGAATGCCATATGGAGACCATCCAGTATGATCAAGTCTAAGTACCAGGATCATTCCAATTTGATACACCACAGGATTGGAAGAGGTTGCTACTTCATTTCTGACCATTGGACTTTCCTTAGTGCTCTTCATGACAGCTAAGACCTCAAGTATCTGAGCCATTTGATCTTTCATTTGATCTCTCAGTTGGTTGACATCAATTTTCACAGATTGCACTGCTTTAGCCAAGTTTTCCATCCTTTTGTGATTTGCACGAGTTCCGTACGGGTGTTGCGAAATTTTAGCCATTATTACGTCTTTTCAGTTGTTTTTATTTACAAAAGAGTTAGAAAAATATTGCAAAAGTATGAAGTGCAAAAATATTTTTGCCAAAATTATTTTATTTTTATTTTTTGAAAAGAGGAATTTATGAATGCATGAAATATTTGGGAATGCATATATGATGTTTGTTTGTTTTTTGTTTTTTTATTAGAAAACGCAATTATGAATGCATTAGATTTTTGGGAATGCATATATGATACATGTTTGAAAGTTTTTTTTTTTTTTTTTTTTTGGTTGGTTTTAAATTTTTTTTTTTTTTTTTTTTAATTTTTTTTTTTTTAAAATGTTTTATTTCTTTTATATTAAATTTTTTTTTTTTTTTATTTAAATTT
>Ga0099824_1011524_pt1 | contig 9966 bp, 3 predicted proteins | sample SiratrowhiteBW_FD_76837 | JGI IMG/M metagenome (GOLD analysis project Ga0099824, IMG submission 76837) | Root nodule microbial communities of legume samples collected from California, USA - Siratro white BW | ecosystem: Host-associated > Plants > Roots > Nodule | place: USA: California | collected... | reverse complement strand
ACAAACATATCTTTTTGAATGTGCCTGCTCCATTTCCACATAAACGGTCACTCCTCACAAAATACTAAATGTGAAAAATATTCAAAATTTCCCTCCGTATAGACCGGCTTGCGAAAGTTATTTCCATTCACTTTTATTTTCTAAATACACGAGTATTCAAAAATAAATTAAAAATTCTTATGAGAAAAAAAAAAAAGTAAAACCTTCTACAGTTCTCCATACAATACAGGACAGAGAAATAATTAAAACACAGTCAAACGGTAACACTGAGCAATGAACAAAAACACTCACGGTTGAGCAGGATGAATTTGTGTATCCTCTGTTGTCCTTACAGCTACTAACAGCAACAGTACAATGGTAGGGAGCAAAATCTGCCATGAATTGAGCAATATGTATAAGAATTCCGGTATTCACCAAATTGAAATTCACGTGGAAGAAACACCGACAAAAACACACACACGCAATCCTAAACGCATCTTTAAAACAATATGTAAATGCATATATACGCCATAAAAGAAACATTACATTACATAAAATAGTCAATGACTTCCATCAAAGCCAGAAAAAAAGTCAACCATTAAAAAAACAAATAAAAGCCGAAAAATCAAGCAAAATCATCGCACAAAAGCAACCAAACACACGGAATCGTTCAAATTAAGCAAAGGATCAAAGTCATAAAACAGGGAGAGTGCGTTTGTGCGTGTGAGGAGCAAGTGAGAGAGAAGATGCAAAACCAGCAAAGCATCAGACCCATTTGCCAACCAAGTAGTTTATACTACTCCTCAGATAAAACCAGCAAAGGCTAATTGACTAACTTCATGAATTATCGCTTATGTTCGCTCCTCACCCAATTTTCTCTTCCTATGGGTCACTAGTTTAGCTTGAGGGAGAATAGCTAGCTTGTGGTACATGAAATCAAGGTCTATCTCTGACATGTCAGCGAGACTCCAAGGGAATAGGTGCATTCATGATTAGGACATGTCAATCTCCTTCTTCAATAGTCGATTTATGATATTGCCCATCCTCGTATTCTGAGGGTTAGTGGACCGAGTTTAACTAACATCAAGGGCTCATCAAAAGTAGGCTAACCCTCTTTCGCTTCTGTCGTGGGGTCAAGGTTTACCTCTTATTCATGCTCTCCTGTCTCCACATTGGCATTCTTCTAGCCAATCTAGTTGTAGATCTGTATGAGTAGTAGTCTCCCTGGTGGTGCCCTGGACCAAGAAGTACGGGGATACCTTTATACTTTGGACATAACACTGTTGAGTTTCCTTATGATCAACTTTCATTGTTATAATTGCTCCATTCTCGGTTGGGAACTTCATGGCCATGTGTGGTATGGACACGATAGCTCCAAGTTGTTCAATGTTTTTCACTCAATGATGATGTTATACGATGTATCTACTTCCACCAAAATGTACCACACGGTATAAGCTACCTATGCCGAAGGTAGTCAACAGATCTACGTAACCTATGGTGCGCACACGTTCGCCAACAAATCCCAATAGTGGTTCAAGATATGACTTGATGAATGTTGGTGGTAGTTGTAGCCTTAGGAAAGTTGACCAGAATACAACGTCAGCAGAGCTTCCCTGATCAATTAAGACCTTTTGAACTCTCCAAGTCGTTATAGTGGAGGTGACAACCATTGGGCCGTCCTGATCACGATCAAGTATAGGGTAATCCTAGTCAAAAAAGAAAATTGTGGCCTGGGAACAAGGCAACATGAAATGAACCGAGTTGACACTTCTAAGATGTCTCTTCCTTACCAAGCTTGAGCTTCCTCCTCCAGCGATAATGTCGATAAACCCCTCTCGGCTCATTAGGATCTTGTTGAGGTTGCTCCCTTTCATTGTTTTATTTCGATGTCACGACTTATGCTGATCGACCTCTCCCTCTGCCGCAAAAACCTCGTCCTCGCCCGCCTACCCCCTCCCCCCAACCTTGATCGCCACGTACTCGTCTTCAATCAGACTAAACATTTTGAAAAAAATGCCTCATGACACCAACACGGATTAGTTCTTCAATGAGATCTCGCGCTATGTGGTAATCTTCAGTGGTGTGACCATAATTTTGATTATAGTTACATCGTTTGGTTGGATCTGCATATGGGGGGAGAGGAACCTAGGGGTGGCAATAGAACCAGTTCAAGATTGCAAGCTTCTTGAAGGATAGAATCCTTACTAGCGTTGAGAGGTGTCTAGGCTTCAAATTTTCCTAAGCATTTTCTTCTTGTGGGTTGATTGGCCAAAGGTACTTGATTTGAGGGTGCCTTCCTCTTTCTAGCTTTTGCATTTTCTTTAATACTAGTGTACTTTGAGGCTCGAGTACGGAGGGCGTCCATGTTCTCTAGAGGATCAACAAATAAAGAATCCAAGAAAGTTCCAAGGCATGAGAGAGTACATTGCCACTGTCGAGTGTAGGTTTGGAATATTTAAGGTGGCTTTGTAAAATTTGTTTAGTTGCATCTACAAGACTAAACCTCAAAGTTGCTTTCAGTTGCATATGTTCAATGTCTACATCACCTTGTGCCTTGGTAGCTTCTTTCGTAGATTAAATCAAGGAATTAATGACCATTAGGTCTTCTTTGTCTAACGTGGGCTCAAAAGGGATACACTTGGGTTTCTTTTTTAAGTTTTGGTTTGAGAAGAGGAGTTAGCATTTTGCACTAAACCTCTAGCTTTCGTTTGTGGGTAAGTTTTTGACTAGGGTTTCCTCAAACAAAGTTTTTGATAGGATTGGTTAGGTGAAAGGAAGATTTTTTGTGAAGGTGGAAATGTTGAGGACGACGTAGAGGTTCACACCTTTATTAGGGCAAACATTGTGTTTCCTTCATATATGTGCTTGGAAAGCCTAGAAAGAGTAGTTTCCACTTCATTTGCTATGTGCATATGGTAAGAGTGGAGGAGTTCTATTCACTACCGTGTTCATTTGTTAGCAACTTTGGTAGCAAATGTCATACAAACGCATGATTCTAAAAATAACATGTAGTAAAAAATAGGTTCCTTGCTTCTCTTTTCTGCAAACCTATCCTTGATAGAGTATCCAAATCCTCCAAAATGAAAGAAGGCATGTTAGTAAGTTTTGTTTGATGATGATCATTCAAATGATAATTTTATATACTAAGCAATTTGTTCATGGCTCATCTTTAAAATAGATTTCATTTGGTAAAATGTATTAGATGCACCTTGAAACTTCTAACACATGTACTTCAATAAGTTGTTTTTCAAACTTGGTTTTAGTAGTTATTCTCCCTCTTTAATTAGTAAATACGATAACAGTATGCAAAGTAAAAGGATAAAAAGAGAGAGAAATAAAAAAAAATACACACTATATTTGATACTTGTTCGTCTAACTAAGTAGACTACATCTAGTTCTCAATTAACAGATTAGTTTTACTAAGCAGATTAATTTTGTGAAAAAGAATTGAATATTATTTGGGATCATAGTCACTCCTGGTTAATTCCTTGAATATTATTTGGGATTGTAGCCACTTTTAACTAATCCCTTGGGTATTCTTTAGGCTCGTAGCCACTCCTGGCTAACCCCTTAAGTATTTTTTGAACAAGTCACTCCTAACTCAACAAAAGTATTCTTTCAACAAGACAATTCTACCTCAAAGAGTATTCGTTCACACTTAATCACTATTGACTAAACTAAACATTCTTTCGGATTGCAACCACTTTGGGCTAACCCCGTATGAGTACACTTTTAATAAGTCACTCCTAGCTCACCAAGTATTCTTTGTCAACTAACACTCCTGGCTAACATAAAACATCGTGTGAGGTATGATCAACAGGTCATTTGGTTTAGCCTAGGAATGTGTTTATTGATGATTATTAGGTTTAAGAACACTTTCCTAGTTTGTTAGATGAACATTCATAGTTTTCTTTATAAGGCTTTTGAGGCACAAAAATATGGACAGTGTTTCAGCATAGTACAACATCCTCTCTCACATTCATTTTCTTGAAAGGTAACTGTATATAAAAATTTGAAGAATATATATAGTTATTGCAAATCTGTTTGTGAATGTTGAGCAACTTCAACTCCTTTGAATGTTCTTTTTGCGTCTAATGATCTTGATGATGGACTATGCATTAAATGTTCTCTATACAGTTTTAAATGTTTTATACAACATCCATTATAGTTGGTAGTACTTATCTCCCTAGGTAGCATAGCCTTTTGCACTAAAATATGGTAAAAGTGCATATTGTATTAGGCAGTTAAATGGGTCAGGGTTGAATAACACTTTTGTCAGGTTGTTGTTGAAGATATTTATCCAAGAGATTATTTTATGTGAATTGTGCTTGAATAGATCTCTTTGACAGAAGAAAGCAATATATATTTCTTACAACATAGGATAAACATATAAATATTCAAAAAGTACGAGGGTTAGCTTAAACTATAAGCATATTATGCAACATCACTACTTTTAAATGAATATATTAATTATTTTATCTTTAATTCAAGTTATTAAATTCTCACTTTAAAAGTATTTTGTATTCTAGATAAAATATGAACGTTGAAAAACAAATCAAGTAGTTTCTAAATATCATTCTGACTAAATAAAATTAAAATATTTATAAAAAATAAATAACAATATAAATAATATTAATAATAATTAAATATATATTAATTATGAATATTGTAAAATATATTATGTATAATTATTTAAAAAGAAAATAATAATATTAATAAAAAATAATTGAAAAATATAATATTTAATTTAAAAAATAATTAATTAATCATTAAAAAATATATAGAAACTTCTAATGATAAGAAAGAAAAAAGAAAAAAAAAAGAAGAAGACAAGACAATAAGATTACATTTAATAAATGTAATCATTATTTTAAATAAGAAATAAAAAATAAAAATAAAAAAAGGAAGAAGATTAGATAAGCCTTATCTCTTTCAAGAGATAAGGTAAGGAGAGAAAAAATTCATTGCATTGAATGTAAGAAGATAAGAAAAGTAGTATAAATAGGGGTGGGGTGAATGTGGGGTAATAGAAGAAGAGAATAGAAAGAGAGAGGGCGGACAGAGAAGGAAAAGAAAGGAGAGAGGAGGAAGAGTGAGAGATGAGAGAGAAGGAAGAGAGATAAAGAGAAGAGAGTATTAGAAGAAAGAGAGAGAGAGAAAAGAGATTTTGAGTAAGAGAAATTCTAGAAGTACTTATAACTCTATCTTTATCGTGTCTCTTCAATCAAAGGTAATGTGTTAAGCTCTTTTTATGATAATATCAATAAACTTATATGTGTTTTCTTAATCTTTTTATTTATTTTGAACTATATATGATCTTACTCTCTTTGTTTTCCTATTTGTTTTACTCATTTTATCTCTAATTACGCATTGATTTTGTTTATTTTATCTCCAATTACATAATGGTCCTATTTATTTTACTTTTTTTATCTCTAGTTATGCACTAGTCCTATTTATTTTTATTATTTTATATCCAGTTATACATCGATCATAATTATTTACTTATTTTATCTTGAGTTACGCACTGGTCTTATTTACTTTATCTTTGGTTACACTCTGAACTTATTTATTTTATTTTATGTCTCGTTACGTATTGGTCCCATTTCTCAAATTACATTTATTTAAAGTTCTTGATTTAATCCTTTTTTATTTTATTTTATTTTGTAGTAATTTAAATATCACTTTTGATATATATTTAAAAGAAATACATATAAAGTAAAAATAAGTATTTTTTTATGAATCTGGATTAAAAAAAATTACTTATATGTTTTATTATTATTTTACTTGTGGTATCTATTTGAATAATGTGTAGAAATTATTAATTAAAATAAATATGTCATATTCTAATGGTCATTATGTCATGTGATTCTTGAAAATGTCAAGGATATGTTTGTTATGAAAGAGTCATAGGTTTTAAAGTGTTGAGACCAAGTTATAATATGAGTATCTGTATTTGAAAAGTTACAGTATAGTACATTACGGGATGAAAGACTAGGACTGTGTCAAATCTAAGTAAGTATTTCAAGTAAGTGAACATTTAGATAGTTCATAATAGTACCTTAGACTAGGATATTTCACAAACCGAACTTGGTATTATACTTGCTCAACATTGTCAAAGTTAGGTAGTCAATATATATCTCATTTATTGAAAGATGACCAGAATTCTTAAGAAAAATAATTATGATTGTACCAATGTTTTTTTATGAGAAATACTCAACTACCTAATCACTTCCCAAATAACTTTTGATGTTCAGAGGGGATTATCAATAATGGAATATGGATCCATAGGTCTAATAAAGTGAGATTAATTCTTGTGGTTCTAGGTCAAGTCATAGACTCTCATTGTTTGTGATTACAAGTTAAGTCATAGGGCCCCATGTTTGTATTGTTTGTTAAGTTTATTAAGATTTATGTTTAAGGCTTATAAAAGACCTCACTCATTTCCATGTTTTTTCTTCATATGTACCTGTTGTACAGATAGAAGTAGAACTTGTTCAATAAAGAGTTATTCAGTAAAAATTTTGAGAGATATCTCGGGAATGTTGACTCATGGAGATTTTAGCTCTAATATCTTAGAATATATAAGATAGATAGTTATTTATTCTGATGTAGAACTTTTATTATTGTAAACTTATAAGTTTTTGAATAATTTAAAAGGATTAAAATGTTGACATACTTTTATTATATATATGACATTATATCATGATTATGGTTCTCTCCAAGGAAATCTTATTATATATATAATAGTCGGGGTGTTACATATTGTCTGAGTATATTGATGCCTTATTAAATGTAAAGTAAGATTGCATAGTGTTGTGTCATTTGACAAATGAAATAATTGTGTCTTTCATGATTTGTTTATGAAACATTTGTCTTACAAATTATGTATGGTCAAGTTTTATGTTTTGTTGTATTTAATCTCTTAATCAAAAGTGTGGGTATTTGACTTTTCCCTAAGATAAAAGTTTTTTTCTTGGATAAATGATAAGTATACTTTATCCAATAAGTTTTTGTATGGACAGATGCAGACATACTTTCTCATCTGATAAGCATTTTCTTGGATAGACGAAAGGATGCTTATTTTTTCTGATAAGTTTTTGCTTGGATAGACACAAAAGTGTACTTACTTCGTCTGATAAGCTTTGCCTTGTACAGACGATGACTACACATAATCTCGAAGCATTTTAGAGTACATATCAAATACTTATTAATATTTATTTATGCTTGCAAATAATGTTTGTCTCTTTATTTCTTACAAGAGGATCTTGCTACATCGAGCTCTCTTGAAGAGTGCTCTTAAAGATGTTCTATGTAAACAACTTTTTTTTAAAAGGAAAAATGTTAGTCATATGAAATCAGTCACTCGTATCAACCTCCACATTTTACTCAACTTTGGAAAGAAGTTACCTGACTTAGGCCTGGTAAGCAATGCAATGTATTAGAAAGTTGCATAAAGAAGTCACACACATTTAGTGTTGCATGAGCACATTTAATGTACCTACGAGTTTGAACATGTAAAGACACAAGATGAAGAAGAAGACTTGTGCAAGACCTCATAGCAATCCTAAAAGAATCTGCAACAACTCTTTTCTTCTTAACAATAATATAAATAAGATCTCGTGAAGAAGAAAGGTTAATGACACTATCATGATAATTAAAGGTCTTATATTCTGTAACGATCTTTTAGCCTCAGTGTGTGAGCAAAAGCACTATTGTGTTTGTTAGCATTGTAAAAGAGTGTGTATCACCTTGCATATGTATTAAGACATTACCCTCTTTTAGTTGGCAAACATGTGATCTTTTAGATCACAACCTTTATGTAAAAAAAGTACTTTAACTAGGAGTGATTGAGGTCTAGAGAATACTTAGTTGTTTAGTTAAAAGCAGTTGGATACAAATAATACTCAATTGTTTAGGTAGGAGTAACTATGTTCCAAAGAATACTTGGTCTTAACCAAGAATAGTTGCATTCTAAATAATACTCTATGATTAGCCAAGAATGACTATGTCCAAATAATGCATGGTGTTTAGCCATAAATGGTTGGATCCAAATAATACTTTCTTTGTATATTTCAATGTTAGTCTACGAGTGAAACATAATCATGTTGATCAAGAACTAAACGTAGTTTGAGTTTTCAAATAAACTAGTATAAAAATACCTTGTGTAAATATCTCTCAACTCTTTTTTTTTTTTAAATTGCATATTATTCATATACATCTAGTCTAAGGAGGATATTTTTGGAAAAGGTTTTGAAAAGTGTTTTTGACAGCATGTTTATCAAACTTGAAGTTGCATCTAATGATCATCATTAGACGCTACTCTAATGAAAATATGCTTGACACTGGGTTTATCAAATATAAACTTCATCTGTTTGCATTTATTATACAAAATTTTGTAATTTTTCTAAAAATCTTAAATGCACAATTTAACTCTCCCTTCTTCTATTTTACTTGTTTTTCACACGTGCACAAGAAAAAAGGACTTAGTTTCTTCACCCAAGTATTTAACCTAAATCATCATGAAACAAGATTAAACTATTTGTCCAAAGGTTTAAGCAGTTGATGAAATTATGTATAACTTACAAAAACACGATTTACATGGACCAACACAACATAAAAAAATTTAATGTGTTTAGGGTTTAGGGTTTAATGTATATAAGTTTCATCCTAATAATAAATATGTTTTATCAATTTCGTGTAGTTTTGTTCCATCCACCTTAACTTTCAAATAAATTAATATTATGAATTTTTTTATTTAATATCAAAGATTGTATATGTATTGTTTATATAAGTTTGTTTTCAAATATTATTACATAAATTTAATATTGTACTTCAATGAATATAAAAGATAAATTTTATATTAAATAATTATTTATTAGGAATTATAAATAATTAGTTATTTTATAATTTTAAATTTTAATTTTAATTTTACCCCAATAGTCATTATTAATCGTTTTTTACTTTTATTATCAAATTTTTTAACAACTTTTTTAATAATCATTTCAAAATAATTTTTCCTTTCCAATTTATTATTAAAAATCTTAAAAAAAAAAATACCTTCACATTTATTTCGACATTGAAAACATTAATTATCATTATATATGATTACAAAATTATTAAATGAATAATAATTTATATTTTACATTTATTTACACAACCCTAAATAATATTTATTTTATTTAAACCGCTATATTTATTTTATTTTTCATGAGTATAAAATTAAAATTATATTTTCTAAGTTTTATATTTTATAATTTTCCTTCTCTTTTCTTTGAAAAATTACAGAAAAAAGGAAATCAAATTTCAGATTGTGCTCAATTCAAAATTTGTTTCTCCAAGAACTAAATTCTGAATATACATACTAAATCAGTTTAATTTAAAATATAAAGCACATAATCCATTTGTGAATTATTTATTTGTGTGTATTTCGGAAAAGAATAATCTGACGCGTACCTCATAAATTACTTCACATGGTGAATCACATAATAAAATGGTTTTAATTTGTTTTTAGTAGAACTGAGCTGGAACTATTCCAAATGAACTAAGATATATTTTTAAAAGACAACTTTTTGATCGAGTTAAATTTTTATTTATAAAATTTCATTCTACAAAAAATTTTCTAATACTTAAGTTAATAAAATATTAAACAAATTTATTAAAAATATTTAATAGCTAATAATGAAATCAAAGAAATACTCACAAATAAAATTATACTTACAAATTTTTAATCTAAATTAGTAAAAAAATATAAATATTATTATATTTCACTAAATTTCTTGTAACAAAAATCACTTTTAAGTTCAATTCTAATTATTTGAATTATGAAGAAGCGGTAATATAAACTTCTAAAAGTTCGTAGTGGGTGGTACATACTTTTTTTTTTTTTTTTTTTTTTTTTTTTTTTTTTTTTTTTTTTTTTTTTTTTTTTTTTTTTTTTTTTTTTTTTTTTTTTTTTTTTGTTTTTGTTTTTTTTTTTTTTTTTTTTTT
>Ga0099824_1011520_pt1 | contig 9971 bp, 12 predicted proteins | sample SiratrowhiteBW_FD_76837 | JGI IMG/M metagenome (GOLD analysis project Ga0099824, IMG submission 76837) | Root nodule microbial communities of legume samples collected from California, USA - Siratro white BW | ecosystem: Host-associated > Plants > Roots > Nodule | place: USA: California... | reverse complement strand
TTAAAAAGTAAAAATAGAAATCCTCAAAAATGAAAAAAAAAAAAAAAAAGGAAAAGATCAATTTGAGGGTAGCAAATTTTAAATATTTTTAATAGAAGGCCCTTTGTTTTTCCCTTACTCCTTACCTCCCCCCCCCCCTCCTCTCTTTTCCCCTCTTCTCCAGTTGCAAAACTAAAATTAATGTTTTCCTTTTTGTTTTTTTTTTTCATTTTTGAGGATTTCAATTTAAACTATGAAAGTCTGTTGTCTCAGAGAATTTGTTCTACTGAAATTATTTGTTAATATATATGTTAAGTGCTCAGAAATATGTAGGGCAAAAAAATTCATTGTTAAGTAACGAAAACCAGTCTCTCGTAATGACTATAACTTACAAGCAATGGTTTTGTATTCTGAAAAAAAAAATTGTTAATTTGAGTGAATTTCCGTTGTCAACATAAATAGTGAAACGGTTGGCAAATTTTTTCTTTTTATCTTGGAATTTGTGGCTTCTTCAATATTTTTGTACCCTTAGTTGGTGTTTATAAAGTGTATTCTTGTGCAATCTAAAAACTATATTGACAGTAGATGACTTTTACAAATCGAACAATTTGTTTATTAGCCTTGGGGAGTGTAGTAGGATGGGGGTTTTCTTTTCTCTCCTCCCCCTGGACACTGTTTAACACAATTTCCTGTTCAACTATTTTTGGTCTAACTGAAATTGCTGCCATTTGATTTTGACGCAGGAATACTTCTATGGCCTTTCAAATGATCTTTCTCCACATTCTAATATTGCAAATTTTAGTGATTTGTTTGTTTATCGAGTTGGTGGTGGGCCACAGGCCCCACGCTCAGCCTTGCCAATTGGAGCAGAACCTGCTGCAGATCCAACAAGAGTTGTACCTGTAAACATAAATCGTGATTTGCTCCATCTAGTCCTTGCTGTCTCATTTGCCAAGGAACCTGATGAGATCATTTCCAGGTAACTGCGGTTCTAATTTGAATCATTTTTAAGTTTTAAATTTCTTTGAGCCCAGTAAGTTTGATCCAAATATTTTTGCTTGTTGTAAAGTGACGTGGTTGCTTGTATGTGTGAGGAATAGTGGTGTCCCTTGTACAAATATGGTGACACTTGAGAGATTTGTGTATCAATTATTATTTGATAAGCTGTGTGGGTCAAATGGAAAGTGGTTACTTTTGATACTGTTAATTTGAAGTCTACCTGAAATGATCTATCCAATATGATTTGATTTGCTTTTATGGAGATGATTATTCTTAAAACTTGCATAAAAATGGCCTGTCTTGAGATATTCCTCAGAGACATTCAAAGCTACCAATTTTATGAATACCCAATCTTTTTGTATATATTACCTCTGTTGTCTATTTTTTTTTAAATAGTAAATCAGCTTTAAGCCTCAGAATGTTATGCCCCTCTTCTCCATTCCTAGCTTCCTACAAGTATACATCTTCTTACCATGTCATGTCTTTTCTGGTGCAGCAATGTTGCTGGGTTCATTTATGTAACAGACATTGACATTCAGAGGTTTGCATCGTTCCATTTAATGATTCATTTTATTTTACAGTTTATGATGCATGATTACATTGTTGTTTTGTAACTTACAGAAAGAAGATAACATACCTTGCTCCGTCTTCTGGAGAACTTCCAAGCAAGTATTTGATAATGGGATCCTTAACATGGCTTGAAACATGAACTAATGAACAGTGTTGTACTGGAAAATCTCTCGCCACATATATTTTTATGGTTCGCCAGTTTTGTGTCGTGATCAAAATGTAAATACTAATTTAGCTTAGATCCTGTTGTGAGCAGTTGTTTTGCGTGGTGGGAAGTTCCTTATGATTATTGGTATCAAATCTTAACAGCAGAACCGGGTGACAATGTCATTTTTAAACATGTGTCCATGTCGTAATAGACAATTTTGTTCTGTTCAACTTTAACATGAGAATATCTATTTCTGTTTGGCTTAGTTTATGTTGCGAATGGATAAATAAATTCTTAACAATGTTTTAGCTACTTTTACTGTTTTTTTTTTAATAGCCATTGTCGACCAATATTGTGTATATGTAAGGGAAAATTTCAATTTGAAGTCAACAATAAAAGCAAATTCACTTGAAAAAACACATTTTCGTCTTTTATTAAAGAGGGTGTTGTGAATGTTATTCAACGGTGCTACTTGCCCAGCAGATATTCGCAGATTTATAGATTGCTATTTGTTTTTTAATTTCTCTATTCCTTAGTGTATGTAACTAAGAAAGTTAATTCATTTAATTAATAATATTAAAATCGACCTATAATTGTAATATTACTTTCAAAGTTACTTTTTGACAATTAATGTATAAAGGGATAATAATAGAATTATCGTTTTAAATTTTAAAACTAAACTATTTAACTCCTAAATCTTCATAACATTTATTATTTATGGACTAAAAAAATTAATATTGTTTTGGAAAATAATACTTCATACAAGAAATCATCAAAAAAAGTCTTATAAAAACAAATAAAAAAAATTTAAGACAAGTAAATTAGGCATATTAATTCTGTGGCTAGATCTAATTTCATTAATACAAGTAAATTCAACTTTTTTGAATTTTTAAAATAAACTTCATTAGCCATGGAGATTTTTATTAATGGAACTATTACACCTTTAAAAGTTTTTAAGTGCTCCTATAGTTTATTTAGTTTTTAAAGTTTATATATTAATATAATTTTTTCAATTAAGACAACAAAGTCTGCAACATAAATTAGTTCATAAGTGATGATAGATATTCAACCATAAAAAGTAAACAATGTTATACAACATTTTTTGAGTGAAATCAAGTGTAACTGTTTTTTTTTTTTTTTTTTTTTATTAAAAAAAATTATTTTTAAAATAAAAAAAAAAAAAAATAAAAAAAAATATAAAATTTTAAATAAAAAAAATAAAAAATATTATAAAAAAATTTTTTAATAAAATAAATTTTTAATTTTTTTTTTTTTTTTTTTTTTATGAGAAACACTTTTATTTAAACTAAAATTGAATAAGATTCATACAAATTGTAAATTTTTCAATTCAAATATTTAATAATTACACATTAAAGAGATAACTAAATAAGCAAAAAAAAAAATTGAAAACATTGAAGTATTAAGATCGTGTTAGAAAAATTAATCCAAAAAATTTAATGAAATTAAACAAGGGTAAATTAAGGCAAATATAAAAATATTTTTTTTTAGAGTAGAAGCATAGTTTATCCAATCCACTTAGCAATCTGAGATTCTACTTTCTTCTCCGTTGTTCCCAATGGAAATGGATTCCCTTCCCAACGGCAACAACGCCACCGGAACCCCGATCGCCGCCGCCGCCAACCCCGCGCCGGCTCCGCCGTCGAACCTTCCCCAACTGACGGAGTCTCTGAAGCTGGAGCACCAGTTCCTCAGGGTCCCTTTCGAGCACTACAAAAAAACCCTCCGCGCCAACCACCGCGCCGTCGAGAAGGAAATGTCCGCCGTCATCTCCGGCGTCAACGAAGCCGCCGACCTCTCCCCAGACGACGCCGTCAACCATCTTAACTCCCTTGTCTCCCGCCTTCAAGGGCTCAAGAGAAAGGTACACTGCTGACCTAATTTTCTTGATTTGAATTTCGATTCATCGCGTGATGCACAAAAGAAAATGTATTATCGATTAGCTTAGTTAATTTTGTATTAGCAGTGCTAAATGATATTCTGTGTGATGTGGTTAGTGGTTACTATGTGTACTTATGATCTGTAGCATGGTTCTTGGTTCATGTTGTTCCAATGATTGGTTACGTTTATTAAGTATAACTGTTGCTTAATTGGAAATTTATGTTCAGCTTTGGTGAGTTTTTTGATGATCATGATTTGGATTTTTGTGAAAATATGTTAAAGTTGGAGGAGGGAAGTCGGGCAGAGCAATTGCAAGCACATAAGTGTCGAGTGCGTCTCGATCACTTAGAATCCGCCGATGCGGAAAACATGTCAGAGTGGAATAACACTCGCTTGAAGCGGATTCTTGTTGATTATATGTTGAGGATGTCATATTATGAAACTGCAGTGAAACTTGCTGAAAGCAGCAACTTGCAGGTAATGAACAATGTGTGATTGTTTGAAATGGGCATTTTCTTTTGGTATTGGTTCTAGCAATAATGTCACTCATGTTGGTGTCTCAGGATCTTGTTGATATTGATGTATTCCAAGAAGCAAAAAAGGTTATTGATGCTTTGCAAAATAAGGATGTTGCACCTGCCCTATCATGGTGTGCTGATAACAAATCAAGGCTGAAGAAGTCTAAGGTTCTTATTGCTGTTTGATCTTTTTAATCGTTGGTGCACCATGCCCATAGGCTGAGTCATAGCTTAGGCTTTTTGGGTTTATTTGGTTCTAGAGTCTAGGTAATCGGCATTTCTTTCAATGCATTTAGAATAAGAAATCATCTCAGACATACTGCAACCACAGAATATATTCATATTTAAGAGAAGGATAACCACCACATTGGTCAAGTATAAAAAAAAATGTCTTTAGTCTGCTTAAATTTTGAAAATAAAATTAAAGTAATGCAAATTCAGAGTTTCTCAGATGCCCACCAGTACCAATGGAGTTTCTCATAGGATGACACTTGTTTAAAATAAATGCACAAAATCACTATCAAGGCATCAAATCATATTTACCACTGTTAACCTCTAGTGGTTTAAATGACGACAGAGCAAATTGGAGTTCCAGCTGAGACTTCAAGAGTTCATAGAATTAGTAAGAGCTGAGAACAATTTAAGAGCTATCACGTATGCTAGGAAATATCTTGCGCCATGGGGAGCCACCCACATGAAAGAATTGCAGCGAGTCACTGCAACACTAGCTTTTAAAAAGGATACTGAATGTGCCACATACAAGGTGAGTATACCCTGTCTTTGAGTGATTTTGTGCATTAGTGATACTGGTGTCTTAATTTTATTGTCTTTTTAATGCAATAGTGTTAGGATTGTATTTATATTTTCTGTATTTAGAATTCTAGAATTTGTAATTAGAACATAATTTCCTCTAGCAATGTGACGTTTAAGAACGAATTAGTGACTTCTGAGATATTTAAGTTTTTATCATACATTGTGATTCCCAATTCATCATTGAAAAATTGAACAACTGATTCATGATGTGGTTTGGGACTTGATAACTATGTAAATGTCAATAACACAGTACAAGATGGAGTTGCTTCATCTTTTTGTCTTTAAAAACATTAACTTTGTTGTAAAAGAGCGTGTAGTCCTTCAAGTTAATTATATACTTTACACTAAAGAAAAGAAAGGAATGAAAATCAATATGCTAGTTGATATAAACTGTAAATGTTTCTAGTTGTTAATAATTGTTGTCAAGAAATTGAACTGTCTTAAAGCTGTAAGTTGTGCTTTATTCTTTAGTTGCAATAATCGATTGGACTTTTACCAAGTACATTCTTATGTAATTCATGTCCACGAAAAATATTCCTCTGTGGATTAGGTAAAAAAACAAGAACAATTATTTGCATGAGTTTTTATGTTCCTCTGATCACTTGTTGAAGATTTTCATGGCTGTAGTATTTCACACGAAGTCTATCAACGTTATATTGTTGAAACTGTAATTCTTTGCAAGAAATTTTGCTTCATATTGCATTATTGTCTATTTTTGAGGAGCTTACATTTCAGCACTAAAATGTTTGCAATTTTCTCTTACATATTGTTTTTACAGGTTTTATTTGAAGCTAAGCAATGGGATTTTCTAGTGGACCAATTCAAACAGGAGTTCTGCAAGTTATATGGCATGACTTTAGAGCCCTTGCTCAATATCTATCTGCAAGCTGGGCTTTCTGCTCTCAAGACACCGTATCCATTGACAATTTGAACTGTTGATTATCATCTGGAAACACTTTTTTTAATGCTAGATTCTTCTATGCTGTGTGTGGATAGCCATGTTTACATATATATAACTGAAACACCCCGCCATCCTTCTCAGAAATTCTTGAAAACACTTGGAGACTTTCCTTATCCTTTTGAGGGAATTAATGGTTTTTAATGGCTTGCCTACTAAATGAAATTCCTTTTGATTGGAGTGGTTCGGTTCCCTTTTTATGCACTTATTTTAAAACCCTCCATATATATTAAAGTTCAAAAGCATTCATTGTATGAAAATTCATTCTTGACACTGATAATCAGTCTTGAGCCTTTAAGGATCAATTCATGACAATGACCCCCGTGTTGTTAATTTGTTGTGGATGATTTCAAGGCTCATACTTACAATACTAAAGCCTCTTGTAAATTTGATTGGTTAGTCTTAGTCTATGCATTGTCACAGCTAAATCTTTGAGATATGTCCCTTGACTTGATAAAGATATTGTTACGAGGATGATTGCACAAAAGAGGACCCTCTATCACAGGAAGCTTTCCGCAAATTAGCCCTGCCATTGCCGTACTCAAAGCAGCATCACTCTAAGCTTGTTTGCTATATAACTAAGGAGTTAATGGACACTGAGAACCCACCGCAAGTCTTGCCCAATGGATATGTTTATAGCACTAAGGTTCCTGTTATTCTAGATATTCTTCTAGATGTTCCATGGATAAGCATATTTTATGAGGCTAATTTTACTAATTATTTGGTGTTCTTTTGCAGGCTCTTGAAGAGATGGCGAAGAAGAATAATGGTAGAATCATCTGCCCAAGGACGGGTTTAGTTTGCAGCGACACAGATCTGGTCAAGGCATATATTTCATAAATCTATATACTTAAAAAAGGTATGATTCATAGTTTAAAATGTCAATATTGCCTTGGCTTCAAGCTACCATGGCTGTCTGATTGTAATGTTCTGGGAAATTACTCTGATGGGCTTCCGTTATTATGTCCATTCTTTCACTTGTGTTCCGGTGTTGACTTAAACTTGTACATATGTAAGATGTTTCAAACTTTCACTGGGATATGACGTAACCATGTGCATACGTTGATTTGTAATTTTCATAGTAATGAACTTCTGTCAGTGCCGCCGTGGAATGTTCTAAACATACCACGTGGAGGGATTTCACAGAGAAGAAAAAAAATTTGAAATGAAGATGATGGAATAGCTAAATGTGTATATATTTTTAAGAGATTTTAGAAATACGTGTGGGGGTTGGGGGGTTGCTTGTGCATGTGGGGATGGTGGCTGTACTCTGTCTAAAATTTTTTAGGACTTAAATTAGAATGACTATAATTTTTATTTTATGAATTGGTTTTGAAAGAATGAGTTGAGTATAATTTTTTAAAACATTAAATAAATTATTTTTAAAGTTATAAATTATTGATCTAGTTTTTAAATTGGTAATTATAAGATAAATAGTTCATTACTATAAAGTAATTGCACTTAATTGTTTCTAGTTCACTCAATTATAACTAGAAGATGATATCAACATTATGTTACATACATCTAATTGTGAAATGATATATATGCATTGGATATATATATATATATATATATTGATAACTAGTTTGAGTATCATTTTAACAATTATGATCCCAAATTCCCTTTAATCCCAGTTTGCAATATTTAAGGTGGAATGTTTCATCGATAAAAGTCATTACACATATTTAATGTGGAATTATTTGTCACATATAAGAACTTAATATTTAAAGTGGAATCTTTCATGAATAAAAATCATTGGGAGTAACCTCTCTTCAAAATATATTCATATCAAATTGTTCCTTTTTTTCCTTTGATTAAAACCTCAAGTATAATGCTATTTGAGAACAACACTGTTGAATTTTGAATAATTGGAATATCAAATATGTAATTAAATTTTAAAATGTATAAAAATATAAATTTACAAATGGTAGGGATCATAATTATATTTAAGCATAAAAGTAACAAAAAATGAAAAAAAAAAACTGCCCGTTTAAGAGACTTTAATTTAAAACTCTAAATAACTAGATAAGGTGGCAAGAAAACAAGTTGAAAGTATAAACACGTATGTAATAGACACAACATTCTATCGTAAATGAAAAAAAAGTTAAATTAAAGCTACAATTACTTCTTTCATGCTAAATATGTTTTTTTTTATTTAAAAAAATATTTACCTTCATTATATTCATATTCTTTTTAATTTTAAATAGACATTAGTTTTCTTTATATTTAAAATAAATAACATGCTTATTTATTGTATGTTTAATAGAGTGGTACTCATTTCCCTTGTTTTAGTTAAATATATTTTATTTACTAAATACAAAAAAATTATGCACATAAAAAAATAAATTTTTAAAATATAAAAGTAAATAATTTTTATAAAAGGTTTATAAATAAAATAAGTAAGGTAGGTGTCACTTTATTAAAAATATAGTGAAAATGACTAATACATGAATTTTTGAAGATACATAACTTTTAATAAATAGTAATTGATGTATAATTTGTTATATGTTGTCTAAAACTAAAATGAGAATGTGTGACAATTATCAACGATGGAATGGAAAGATGGGTTGGTGGAACGATACATGTATGTATACTTTTATAATAATTCAAGTTGATAATGATGGCTATTTAAATAATTAATAATTAGTTCACTCTTTGTGTAAATTGTAAAATTAATATGATGGTATTTGGTATATGAATACATCACATCTTACATGGAAACTAAAGAAACTATTTATTATTTCTTTAAAAAAATTAATAAAAGTAATATTACATTAAGCTGTTTAATTGTATAGAATAAGATTTAATGTTTTCATAGTTAAAATAGTATTATATTGTTTACCTTGATCAAATGCTTAACTTTTCATTCAAACTATTAAATAAGGATTACGAAACGTTTCTTTTGTTGACTTTTGAAAGAAAAAAAAAACAAACTTAATTACATATTACAATTAGTATTTTTAATATTTTCTTTAAATTTTTTATATTGATTGTTTTCTTAATATTTAAGAAAATTAATGAAAGTAATATTTTATTAAGTTGTTTAATTGGATAGAGTAACATTTCATTCAAATGCTTAAACTTTCATTCAAACTATTCTAAACAAGATTACAAAACGTTTCTTTTGTTGACTTTTTGAAAGAAAAAACAAACTTAATTATATATTACAATTAATATTTTCAATGTTTTAGATTTTTTTTAAAAGTTTCAAGTGCTTATGTGTGGTGTATATAAGTAGCATTGAGTGAAGCATATTGAAGAAGTAATATTATTTATCCATTGGTGAAATAAAAGACATCACAAACAACAAACATCATGTGTAGATCATTTTATGCACATCTTATGGTTGTTCTTGCCATATATTTTATCAATATCTTAAATTTTGCATATGCTTATGTTGAGTCTCTTTCAATTCCAACCAATTCCTTTCTATCTACTCATTTTGAAGAACCCCAATCATATCACATAGACATTAACATACTTGTTCTTACCTTTTACAATGAAATGGGTCCTAAAAACAAAGATGTGAGCTTGTACTACAATAATAAAAAAGATGCAGTTCATTTGTCATCTGGTCAAGATTATCTTAAACTTGACAATCTCAATGGTAGTAAATCAGCCATAATTTATTGGAATAGAAATTGCATTTCTTTCCTTGCATATGATCCAAGTACAGAAAGAAACAATCACAAGATTCATTGGATGATTGCAGAAGATGGTCTTCTTCATAGTGTAGATAATATAGTATTTAAGAAAATGAAAAGTTGGACTAATCATTGTTAGAAATGTTTTTGTTATGTCTTTATTTTCAATAAAAGAAAGCTACTTATCATAATAGCAAGTTTTCTTATTTTTTTGGTACTTGTTACATTTACAAAGTTTGTTGCATAATTATCTTTATATTAAATAAAAGCTTTTGTTAAAACATTGAGTTGAGGTTGGACAATTAATTACAATATTTATATTTATCTCCTCATACTTTTATTATCATTTAGGATTTAAGTATCATTATTACCACAAAAATATATAAATAAATTTAAATGATTATTTTTACACCTTATAAAAATTAATTTGTATATTTAATCTT
>Ga0099824_1011519_pt1 | contig 9971 bp, 9 predicted proteins | sample SiratrowhiteBW_FD_76837 | JGI IMG/M metagenome (GOLD analysis project Ga0099824, IMG submission 76837) | Root nodule microbial communities of legume samples collected from California, USA - Siratro white BW | ecosystem: Host-associated > Plants > Roots > Nodule | place: USA: California | collected... | reverse complement strand
TTTTTCTTCTCATCTCTCTTCCATTCTTTTTTTCCTCCTTCTTTTTGTACGCTTCTTTTATTTTTTTTTTTTTTTTTTTAATTTCGTTTTTAAAAAGGTGTTATTTTTTTTTTTTTTTTTTTTTTATGTGTCGTATATAGAGTTAAATTCATATGTTTTATGTGTGATACGACCTTTTATCATATGTTTATGCGTTATAGGACTTTCTATCAGTTATTTTGCATAATATGAACGTCATGTTGTTGGTAGGATTATGTAAAATATTATGAATCGCTTAATTATGTCATGATTCTCTTCGTTACCTTATTTTTTTTATAGTTTTATTTGATTATTAATATCTCTTATTTGTGCCTTTAAAATATCACATCGTGTGAACACGATTGATCAAAGAATAGTAAAAGTTATTAAATATTTGATTTCTCTCTGAAAAAAGGTTACACATACTTAAAAAAAAAATCAAATTTATGTTTATTATATATTATCTTAAATTGCTCTTTTTGCTATGATAATTTCATAACTCTAATAATTGATTAATAATTTCAAATGGAAGATGGATATATTATTTGCTTGTGGATGATAAGTATTTATTAGTTATTTAGAATAAACTCATATAAATATTTTAATCATAGAGATCATGAAATTAATCACAATAATTGACTAAGTTGTAACTACACTCTTATTTTGAAGGATTATAATAGGTCACTATATTGTCATCATATATTATTACCAAAATGATTTCACATACACTTTTTGATGAAGAATCTAAACTCTAGGAAGTAGAGTGAGAATATCTACCATGGATAATGGAACTTTTACTGCTTATGACATAAATTTTCTCCTGTAACTTTACTAAAAAAAGGAGAGTACGAAAAATCCTTTTTACACTGTGATTTACTCTCCTATTTTCTAACTTACTAAAAATGGACCCTACACCATCAACAGGCTTTACAATTTTCATTCTCACTTTAATTCATTATATGTATGTAAATAAATAATTTCACATGCATGTTATATATTACGAAAAAACTGAACAGCAAAATTAATGTGAAACGAACGGTGGTGATTTTCAAAGTAAATATTCATCCAAAATAATTGAAAACGCGAAAGTTATTATTTGACCGGAAGAAAAGTGCTAACAAACACTCTTTGTTCATTAATAGATAATACTTTTAAACCTTTGATTAATAGAATTTATGTGTAAAAGATTAAGATAAAAACATAGTTAATTGTATTTATGATTTTTTATTTATTAAAAAGACGTATTACTATCTTTTACTTATAGGTTTTAAAGTAGACTTTTTTTTACTAAAAATAAAAAGTATTTAATGCTTTACTTTTAATACAATTTTAAGTGAGTTATTTACCAATTTTTAAAACTTTTTAATATATATTTATGTGTTATTGTATTTTTCTGTTGTCATAATTAATTTTTTTACTCTTTATATTAATTAAATAAAAATATAATTAAAAAAATCATGTCAACTTAAATTTAAAAAATAAAAAAGAATAATTTTCTTTAAAAGAAGACACTGAAAAAGAAAAAAAAAAAAGTAGTAATATGTTATGAAAATATCACATGTATTCCCTGTTTGGAAAGAGGTCAAAATCCTAAAAGGGAAATACGACTGTTTCCGCATATATGTACAGTACAATCATTTAATGCATGTTTAAGATTCAGTTCACACTTTCCAAAAACATAAATATTTTAGGTAACAAATGTACAGCCATTTAAAGTTATATACAGTAAAACACACTGTACATATTTGGATGGAAGAAGAAGAAGAAAACAAAGTAAAAACGATTTAAAAAACAATCAATAATTTGAATACGAAATAAAAAAAGTTGGATTAAAGTTGGTAAGATGGGTTTTATAATTTGAAAGCATGATGAGAAATTGTGAGAAAAAGCAGAAAAAGAATGGGAGAAGATTGTGTAATGATCCGAAAGAGGATGCGTGGGAAGGAGTGTGGAGAAGAGAGGATGAATGTGGAGAATTGATGGTGGCACGTGTTGGAAGCCACCCTATTTCCCGATTAAGATCCAAAAGTATCCTGCACTACTCATGAATTGGCCTCCTTCTGCCAAGGCAATGGGTAGCAACACCCGCAGCAGTGTCTGCTCCTACCATACCAGTTCGTTTTTCAACTTCTGAACACTATTTAAGATTCTCCAGTTATTGCTCAAACCTCACCTCACCTCACCTCACCTTTATCCATATGCACTTCATTTTTCTCATTCAAACACCTCATATTTCTTTTATATTTAAAAAACGGAAAAACTGAGAAAAAAGTATGAGGAAGAGAAAGTGGACCATTCCACGAAACATTGCACCATGCCAACTGCATGTATATGATCGCCACGTAGCAATTCCAAATTGGTAGTTCCACTTTAACGTGGCACTGCCATGCCTTCTGATCCCTCCATAAATACCCCTTGTATTCCTATCCCTTCTTCCTCTCACTTCATTCATTCACTCCTAACACACTTCTCTTCCACCTCTTCTACCTCTTTTTCAACTTTCCAAACTCCTTCCTCTCTTTTTGTCTCCCAAAACTTAGAGAGACTAAGCAAAAAACCATCAAACTAACAAAAACAATAATGCCAACACCAACACCAACCCCGAATGGAGACTCCTCTAACACCAATCTCCCTCCCAAACACAACCCTCAAGAATCCCGTGATCTCCCTCCTTTCTTGTCTTCTTCTTATCCCATCACCCTTAAGGTATTTCTCATTACATTATTAATAACTACACGTATTAATCAATATCTTCCTTTAACTCACTCCTCATCACTTTGACTTCACTCTCCCTCACCTAATTTTCCTTCTTTACTGCAAAAAAATTAATTTTCATGAGTTAATGTTTTCATGCAACGCAGTTCATGGACGTAGCATACCGGTTGAAGATAGAGGACAAACAAAAGACCGGAGGGAGCATCAAGAGGTTGTTTACGCCCCACGAATCATCACCATCTGATCAAGGATCAAGGGCAGGCGCGCCGCAGGAGCGAGTTATTTTAAAAGGCGTGACGGGAATAGCACATCCAGGGGAGATCTTAGCGGTGCTAGGCCCATCGGGGAGCGGAAAATCGACGCTCCTAAACGCGCTCTCAGGGAGGCTCCATGGAAACGGCCTCACCGGAACCATCCTCGCCAACTCCAGCAAACTCAGCAAATCTGTTCTCCGGAGAACCGGGTTCGTCACACAGGACGACATCCTCTACCCGCATCTCACGGTTCGCGAGACGCTGGTGTTCTGCGCTATGCTGCGGCTCCCGCGCACGGTGCCGCGAGGTGCGAAGGTCGCAGCGGCGGAGTCGGCCATCGCGGAGCTGGGATTGAGGAAGTGCGAGAACACGATAATCGGAAACAGCTTCATCCGCGGCGTCTCCGGCGGGGAGCGGAAGCGCGTGAGCATCGCGCACGAGATGCTGGTGGACCCCTTGCTGCTGATACTGGACGAGCCGACCTCCGGACTGGACTCGACGGCGGCGCACCGGCTCATGGTGACGCTGGAGTCACTGGCAAAGAAGGGCAAAACTGTAATTACATCGGTGCACCAACCTTCGAGCCGTGTGTACCAGATGTTCGATAGAGTTGTGTTGCTATCGGAAGGACAGTGTTTGTACTTCGGTAAAGGAAGGGACGCCATGCGGTACTTCAAATCGGTTGGTTTCGCGCCGTCTTTTCCCATGAATCCGGCGGATTTCCTGCTGGATCTCGCTAACGGTACGTCACCGTTTCTGTTATTTCTTAACGAATTACGGTTTAACTTGTTACAACTGCTTGTGTTGTGTTGTTCTCAATCGTTTTCGCAGCTGTTTGTTGTTTATTGGTGTGAATTATTAGTGGTGAGTGATGTTGGCTTTATGGAAGTGTTTGCGTTTGTGTTTGTGAGTGATTGAGGTTGAAAAGTTGATATGATATTTATCTATCTATCTAGTGTTTTGTAGTGGGGGTAATGGTATTGGTAATGGATATTGTAAGGAAAATGGTAATGTGTAGTGTGACGGTGTGGGGTAGAATGTTTAGTGTATGGGCATGATGGGTGAGCGTGTGTTCCTAAGCCTAATTAATGAACGTCAACAGGACACATCATCTTCTCTAACTCTCTGTTCTTTCTTCCCATCATTGATTGTTATTATGGTCTTCGACTCAACTGGTTTTCTCACACCCTTTTTCTAGTTAGTTAATACTATCTACATCTGCTTTAAGACAAACTCAGTTTTACTTCAAATTTTTAATCTTGTTCAAACCCTAGAGAGGAAAAAAGAGTAAAGAAATCTTTCTTTAGGATATCATTATAAAATACAAATAAAATGTTATTTAATAAAAAATAAATTTGGTTAATGTTCATTATTTTAAATATTGAGCAAAATATATTAGGGTTCTATTTTTTATAATTAATATTCAGGAGATTCTCGCGAATAAGAATTATCAAATTACTTTTCATTTCTTCCCAACGCCTTTTCCCTTGTTGGGTCTCTTTAGTGAAATTTAATAGTGATCACTCAATATTCGGAACACTCCTAGAACTTAAGAGGATGTAGTTAAAAAAAAAAAAAATACTTGTAAATCATCTTTTTCTTAAAAAAATGAGTTGGCCATTCGAACCTTGGTAGTGGTGATGTCGATTATTGAGTGTAAAGAATATTTAGTAATAACAAAGATGATTTTTAAAATAACTTGACATCTCTTAATATATAGTTTCACTTTAGTTTATGTTTTTCGCTTTGTGTAATGATTTTTCATTCAATAAAGGTATATTTTAGGTATAAGCTAGGAGAGAAAGATAAAGATTTCTCCTTGAGTGGAACGAATCGATTAGATACGTAATGGGTTTTGATTTCGATCAGTATTGGGATGCTTTATATAAACAATTCGCTGATGCTTACCACGTGTCCTCTTTTTTTGGAACTGTCTGTCGTTGGCTCTACTTTTTCTTGCCTTTCTTGTATGGCCAGTTAGTTTTCCTTTTTCCGGGGCCAACCTGATTTGACTCCTTATGCTTCTGGTTTTTCCTCTTTTTTTTCCTCCAATTTTTTCATCTCCCAATGGCCAAACCAAATTTGTAACCATTTGCCTCCTCCAGCGAGGCATGCAAAATTTTCCCTTTAAATTAACTTGCACTTTGATAAGTAAATTTTTTTAAGTCTAGATTTACCAAGCATTTTGGAAGTAAGCTGGACGTAGCTTCTTTAAGATTTTAAATAATGAATTTTCTAGGATATGGAGGGAATTAAGGGTGTGTTTTATAATGGAGTGTGGATAGGAAGGAGAAGAGGAAACAGGAGAGATGAATGATGGGAAATCAAGTGATTGGATAAATCTCCTCAGAAGAGTGGAGACGAAGGGTGGTTTAAGAAACACAGAAAGTAGTTTAGAGTTTCTAATTCCCAATCAAACTCAGTATGGTGTCAATTTTTACGTGGGTCCGGATATATTCCAAATTTAGAAGAAAAATAGAAGGATGCATATCATGCGCTCATGGACTTATGCAGGCGTGGCCCCTTGTTACCATACCATATCCTTTCAATAGGAACAAGTTGTTCTTATATCCTTTAGAAAGAATAACATCAGAATCAACAATCCTTTTGTTGTGATGTCCAAAATAGGCATTTGGGTTGAGCATGTACGAGGACAAAAAATTATTGAGTAGAAAGTAACATCTTGGTGCAGATATAATTCACAATTCACAAACAGAATCTGTTTTCAAAGTTACATTGGATAATTTTGCAGTTTTCTCTTTTCTTTTTGAACTAACGTCTTTGTTTTCTCGTGTCTTTGTCGAGTTCAAACATAACAAAGAATGTTATGCAATTGGTTTGATAAGATATGAAGTTAGTATAAGCTGTCTGAATAATTTTCAACTTTTAGCATCTGTTGAAGGACAGATGTAATTAATTTGAGTAGGGTAGTGTAGTAATCGTTGAAAACTGCATGCTATGTGGAGTAAAGTTATTTGTGGCCTGTCAAAAGAGAACGTGACTTGGTATAAAGTTGGAAATGCTTAGGCAGTGGACCGGAGTCTTTGAGTTGTAGATAATTGGCCTTTTATTGGTGCTTCTGTTTGCTTCTTTTAGTGTAGCTAGATTTTGGTTGGTGATATCACTAAGCACAACTCTGATAAAATATTTCATAAATTAGTAACTCTATGGTAAGTGCTCTTTGACTAGGTATTTTTATCTTATATGGAGTTCAACACCTTGGGCACTAAAATATTGTTAGGATATGTGTCTCTCTTAACCTTTTTCGTTGATTCTTGGGACCATGATGATAATGTCGATATTAAGGTTGATGACGCCATTGATAGCGTGAGAAACCATCAAGCAGCTCTTAAAAGGAAAAATAATACGAAGGGCACCTGGGAAAGGTGGCACACTAAATCCCTGTCTACCCTTAAAAAAAAAGTGATAAAATTCTAAAGTAATTTACACCTCTTATAGGTATCTTGTATTCTATGGACTTCGGGGTATAAGAGGTATTAAATTGGGGTTTAGGATTTATCTTTGCCAGTATGTTCTATGTTGAGACTTTGCATTGCTTTACATGTAACTGGTGTACGTTGATTTGATGTTATTGCCTTTAATAAAGCTACTCTTTGCTCCTAATGTTTTAATCGATGCTATATATTAAAAAAATTAAATAGAAAAAATATTTTTCTTTCTTATAAATGCTTAATTTTGTTATAAATTAATCTTGACCTACTCGAGCACATGGTCTTGGGGCTGTTCCGTATTCATCATTACATATGTAGAAAAAAAAACTTGACCTTCAATTCTTTGACAATGATCTGGCCAATTTTGCAGTGATTCTCTTTTCCCGTTCACTTTGTTTCTTTTTCTCTTTTCCTCCCACTTTTTTAGAATCTCCTCATCTTAGGATCTGTTAGAGAGCAACACGTGTTGGGTTGCTTTACATCAACATAAACATTTCTCCCTAAAAGTGAAGTCTGATGGCAGAAAGGTGTAATGAAATGAAAGTAAATAGCTACATCGATATTATGCAAATCAAAGTGGGAGCTTGTGGCCCAGTCAGCAGTGCCAGCACCAATCTTAGTGGAGACTCACCATAACACTAACATAAGTCAGCTTTTACGAGTCCCACTGTCCTATTTAAGCACGTTCATGCCCCTAATCACCCCTTTTTCAATAATCAAAGTACTTGTTTAATTAATTCAAACATATCGTCACTTAGTTTATCCCTGCTTCGACCTATCCTATTCCTCGTAGGTTCTTCAGCTTCAATATTTTTTTATGTAATATGCAAAGCCATTTACAATATTTTTCCATAGGGCATCGCCATAGTGCTGCATCTTCACTTTACCCTAGTTTATTCCACTAGAAATTGTATTTATACATATAATTTTTGTTTCTATATAATAAATATATAGCAACGAGTGAGAAGAAGGAGATAAGATGATTAAAGTGATAGAAAGAGACAAGAAAATAATAAATTGTTATATAAATTTAATTATTATATGAATAATATAACTTTTGTTGCTTTGGATAAGGACTTCTGGTTGAAGTCTTCAATCTTTGTCTTTTTATTGCGGATTATCCCTTTCCATTCCTACTTTGTCGTGGTGATGGTATTGTATACCCTTTTTGCCAAATAGTAATATGAAGCTAGCCCCGGCCCAGCCTATTTCTTTACTGAATGCAATCCAGATTCTTAAATCAAAGGAGAAAAAAGGTTGGTGGACATGAAATGTTAGTAACACTTACAGAGACAAATGTATATATGTGATAAAAAGACTGAAATGATAGTATTTGATATAGATATATATTACCACTAGGCAATTTTTATTGTTTTATTTTGTGGTTATTTTGCACCTGTCGAGTTCGCATAAGAGTTGGAATGCCTAAATAGAATGAACTTTACATAATTTTACAAGGGGGGAATTCTACGATATTAATCAAGTTTTGGCTTGAATCCCGCAGGTGTTAGCCACGTCGATGGTCAAAGTGAAAAAGATAAACCAAACATAAAGCAAAACCTAATCCATTCATACAACACAATACTGGGTCCCAAGGTAAAAGCTGCTTGCATGGACACTGCTACTGTTCCTACAAAAAGCCCAAACCCTTTGAGAAGCAGCTGTGCGAAGGAATGTAGACGTAGCAACAGGGTTAGCTTCTTTGATTGGTTTTACCAATTCAGTATCCTACTCCAGAGGAGCCTCAAAGAAAGAAAACACGAATCCTTCAACACTCTGAGAGTCTTTCAAGTTATTGCTGCAGCGCTATTAGCTGGTTTGATGTGGTGGCACTCAGATTACAGGAACATTCAAGATAGACTTGGCTTACTCTTCTTCATTTCCATCTTCTGGGGAGTCTTCCCGTCTTTTAACTCAGTATTTGCATTCCCTCAAGAACGTGCCATCTTTATGAAAGAGCGAGCTTCTGGTATGTACAAATTGTCCTCATATTTCATGGCTCGAATTGTTGGAGACCTGCCCATGGAGCTTATTCTTCCCACGATTTTCCTCATTATTACATATTGGATGGGTGGATTAAAGCCAGATTTGTGGTCTTTTGTGTTGACTTTGTTGGTTGTGCTTGGATACGTGATGGTTTCACAGGGTCTCGGGCTTGCTTTAGGTGCAGCAATAATGGATGCCAAACAGGCTTCCACAGTGGCAGCAGTTACAATGCTTGCATTTGTGCTGACAGGTGGATACTATGTCCATAAGGTGCCATCTTGCATGGCTTGGATCAAATATATATCCACAACCTTCTACTGTTACAGGCTGCTGACCAGAATCCAATATGAGGATGGCAAGAAGATATCATATCTATTAGGTTGCGATCATGGTGATAAGAGCGGGTGCAGGTTTGTTGAGGAGGATGTGGTGGGGCAAATTGGCCCTCTGGGCTGCACTGGGGTGTTGCTTTTCATGTTTGTGTTCTACAGATTATTGGCTTACCTTGCATTGAGGCGCATCAAGAGTTGAAAAATTCTGATTTTGGTTCTTCTGGGAAAGCTTGAATTAATGCAGAGAAGGATGGATCAATTTGCTGGCTCCTGGTGCAGCAGTGACCACTTTTACACAAGGCCAGTCTGGCTAGTTGATTCCTACTAACTGTGATGAAGAATGAATGAGAGATTTTCTGTTGTAATTGTAAAGTTAGAGAATCAATTAACAAACAAAATTGAAGTGAAGAGAGAAAAGAAGTGTAATTGTAGATTTGGATTTCAAATCTCTTAAGTTCATTCTGTATTCGGAATGTTATGGGAAGGAATAAAGAAATTTCTTCCTAATGGAATATATATAAATAATCTTCCAAGTTTTTTTACGGCTCTTGCCTCTTAGCTCTGCCATTTCTTTTCATTGGGAAATCGTTAATGCCAAGTATCGGAAACATTATTACTTGTCCAAAACACGTCCACCACAATTTTTGCAATTTGTAGGAAGCTTGGAGAACAGAGTTGGGAAGAACTCACTCATCGGTCTACTCCAAAATCAGTATACCACTCACCATTTTCACTTCATACTACAAATAAAATAAATTAAACTAATTTCACAAATGGATAAACGACTAATTAAAAATACCATAATATACCATCATTTTTTTTTATCTTCGAACAACCTTTTGTTACACTTTTCACTGATATTGATATAGATATATGATTTCACGTTATAAGTTTTAAAACAAGAGATCAGTCTATATTATCTTCGTATTTAAGTTTTGATTAATTTAACTTAATCTTATAAAATAAGGTTGTAAAATTAAATTAAACTTAAATTTCAATTTTTAAAACCTTTTATGACATGTTATAAATTAAAAATGATATTTTAACTCACCTCTCTAATGTAGGCCCGAAAGATTGAAAGAGAAAAGTTCAACTTCTTACTATTTACGTCTTACACGACAAAATATTATATATATATATATATATATATATATATATATATATATATATATATATATATATATATATATATATATATATATTTATATATAAAA
>Ga0099824_1011515_pt1 | contig 9974 bp, 7 predicted proteins | sample SiratrowhiteBW_FD_76837 | JGI IMG/M metagenome (GOLD analysis project Ga0099824, IMG submission 76837) | Root nodule microbial communities of legume samples collected from California, USA - Siratro white BW | ecosystem: Host-associated > Plants > Roots > Nodule | place: USA: California | collected... | reverse complement strand
GAAGCTTTTTATAAAAATATAAAAATAAAAAAAAAAAAATAATATATTTATATAAATTTTAAAAAAAATAAAATAAAAAAATATATATATATATATATATATATATATATATATATATATATATATATATATATATATATAAAATAAATCATGAGTTTAATGAATGATCAAAGTGGTGAAAGATAAACTCAATTCTCATTAATAGCATTATATGAAATCTTTTTCATTCCTTTAAAGAGTATATTCAGAAATTATTATATTAATAAAATTTAGAGAAATTGAGAAACAACAATTTTAGCAGAGTTTTTACCATAGAAATACCTATTGCTTTTGTTCTATAAATACAATAAACTTTATTTCAGTCTGTTACGTTTTAGTCACAATTACAAAACAACATAAAAGGAAAATAACTCTAAACTATTATTTAATTCACTTACTTTGATAGCTCCCCTTAACATGTGCTCCCCTCTTACTATTCTTCACTCTTCCTTTCACTTCAATTATGATCCCATACTTCAGTTCTGCTCCCCCTTTACTTCTCCCCCTTTTTAAGCACCAAGAACCGTTATCCTTCGTCTCAGAAACCCTACGAGAGCATAAGAAACGTGGATCTATTTCTAGATAGTTAAAATGTACCAGTAGGTTAAAGGTAAAGTTATTTAAAAGTGTAAATAATGTTATTCATAATAGAGCAGAGTGCACGTGAACAAAAAAAAAAAAACAATTATAATCGAATTAAAAATTTCATTTTAATAATAATTTCAAAGGATAAAGTTAATAAAAAAAAATTCCCAATTTTTTTATAAAAATTACATGTCTCTGATTTTATCTAAATATATCTTATTTTATTTTCTTAATTTTATATACTATAACTAAGTATATAGTTTTATTTAAATAAATACTAGAATCGTTTTATATAAATGGTATCATAATATTATCAAAACTGAATATTCTATAAAAAAAAAAAACAATTTACGTTAATTAGTTTAATATCAATATATAATAATTATTATTATTATAAAGCGTTTATACTATTTTTATTTATCATTTTTAAATTTTAATTAATTTTAAAAATGTATAAAATTAATTATTCATATAAATAATACTTTATTGCATTTTTCTGTAAAAAATAATTTGCAAGAAAATTGGTAGAAAATATTATTTAACTATATTCTTTGCAAATTATTACAATGTTATTGCCTATAAACTTATATTCACAAGAAATTTCCCAACAAATATTTTTTAATTTTTTAATAGTTTTGCTGTAAAATTTTATTCAAGAAAAATGTCTAATTAACATAGACGTAAGAAAATTTGTATGTATATCTTGCGAAAAGTCTTTTACCCAAAAAATCTTTACAATAAATATTACATGCGAAAAATCACATATATTTTCTGAAAAAAAATGATTGAAAAATCTATAAGTAATAAGTAATTTTCTAGTAGTGATGTAAGCAATGTAGGACATAATGATTTAGAATGGATATTAGTGTACCTGATGAATAAAGTTAAAAGTCTAAATGCAAGAAACATGTGTTTTAGAGATAAAAATTGCGTAATAAGAATTTTTTTAATATATATTACAAATAAATTAAAAAGAAAAGTAGAACTTTAATTAATGAACAAGGCTCTTTAATTTATTTGGTTGGAAGAGATTTTACTGTAAACATCAAATGTTTTTCATTTCAACTTATCAGATTTCTTCGTTTTGTTCTGTTTCATTTGATTGCAAGTGCAATATTTTCAATTTATAATGAGATATCATTGCACCCTTTACCCAACATGAATGATTATATTGTCTAAAAGGGTAACAGAAACACAAAAGTGGTTTAAGTTACCTCAGTCTTGTTACTTATTGTATGTTAATTACCTTTCTGACAACTTTCTAAGTTGAAACATGGCAAGAATCTCTAATGCCAAATTCCCAAAATCACAGAGATGATGAAGAGCAATAGAAGTGTCCCATTTCCACCTGGAATGATTGATTGCCTGCAAAGTCATAAAATTACTGTTAGAAGCCAATGATCAAAGTCTTTTCCTTCACAACACTGAAGCATTGGGAAATCAATAAATTGGGTAAAAGTGTTATTAATTAGTTCTCCAATACGGTTTTCAAGAAACTAAAAAATGTTGAAAATCACATAACAAGGTTAGGGGGTCACATTACATAATTGTATAACAGAGAAAAGGAGGTACCAATTGGTTAGAGCCAAAAGATGCAACACCTTTGATAATCTTATACTGTAAAATACTATAGTCTCTACTTTATGCAGGGTTGGAATCACCATGCTAAAATTAAACATGCTCTGAGACACTATTACGAGAATAATAGGGGCATAGCCGAAGATCTTGTAAAAATGAGAAATAAGTTCAGCCACGTAAGGGAATGATACTATTTTCAACCCAAAATCTTAAGACATTAGATTTAGAAGTTTCTTTTTTTTTTATATATTGCTCAACTTACTTATTTCTACCCATATATACTTAGACTCATACTTGGATACCTAAACTATATATGGCAACAACATGCATTACATAATTGTTGTCAACAAAGTATTACAAAAGATCTGTAATTGATTTGCTTGTATCCCTCCTGCGATTCATTCACAAAAGTTGTCTTCTGTTCCAAAAAAAAATCTGTCCTAAATAGGTGTTTTTACTCTTTGCCAATATAATTTCACTTACTCATCCCTTCTCCTACTTTGGTTCTTGCTTTTTTGTTCTTATGAGCTTGTTTCCTAGTTTTGTGTTTCTTAGTGCTACTTGAAAGGATTCTGTTGTATCATGCAGGCCTACAAACACACCATAGATAAATATTTAAGGACAATAATCATCCACGATGTGTTGTTTAGTATCACTTAAGAAACTCCTGTTATTTCTTGAGAAGCTTATGCAATAACCGTGAATAAGTCTTTAAGGTAGTAATCATCCATATTTCAGAAATCAATCTTATTTGTGTTGAAACTTTATTACATAATTATATGTATCTTAAAGAGCTTAGGAAAATAGAACCTGCTATATCTGTGCGAGTATACAAATATATAGCTTAGGTTTCATTAGAATGCTCAGTTTTGTTATGTGAAACATTTAACAGCTTTACATACCTGATTTTCTTCTTGGATTGTTGGATGTAAGCCATCACAGGAGGAATGATACCAAACAGAAAGCAATTGGCATAGACCCCAGCAAAATCAAGGGCTGTTGAAAACGTAGAGCGAAAAAATGAAGCTATCAGCACGGAGAAACCAAGGAGGGAGAGTGTTATAAGGACTTTAATTGGATCATATGTTTTCTCATTTGATCTCATTTTAGGTCCAACATTTCTTGAACCTTTGAAGCAAACCTTCCCTGAATTACCAACACAAGACCCTGCTGAATAAAAGGCTAATCCAACTCTTCCACTACTATCATGCTTTGTAGCCCTTCCAGATACCAACTCCAAAGTGTCAAGAAGCTGTTTGGGCAAGCTCACAGCATATCCTATCAAGCTAGTTGCCAGAGCAGAGAAAGCAAAGCCTTGAACAGCTGACAAAGCAGATGGATTCACAGAAAGCAAAAGGGATATGGGGTCACCAGAAGTAGATAGTGTGCTGTCAGTTCCTGCAAGCCCCAACACAATCAAATTCCATGACAAAACCATGACTAAAGGAACTGCCCCACCAATTAGTATTGCTTTCCTAGCCTCATGTACAGTGTTCCCAGCAACCTTGCATATAAAAGGAGTGATGACATGAAACCCCAATGTGAGTACAGCCACAGGTATAATAGGAAGTATTGATGAAAGATTCCATGAGGCTAAAGCAACTGAGTTTATGATGTTAGCTCTTGCCACAAATATTCCAATACCAACAAGTCCAGTTATAGAGAAAAGCATAAGGAAGCACAAAAACCGGTTAGCAACATCAATGGTCTTAAATGGGAAAAAGGCAATCAATGTTCCAACAAGAAGGGGAAACAAGGCATGAACAACCAAAACATTAACTTGTGAAAACCATGAAGAGAAAATGGATCCAATACCAGCAACACAGGCCACCAGCAAGGAAAAGGACAAGCTGGAGTAAACCACAGCAACAAATGCACCAAAACCACTTCCCAATGTCTTGGTTGCAAGGCTTGTGAAGCTCACCTCTTCAAGCCCATCTTCCTCCATGAAATCAAAGCAAAGTTCAGCAACAATCATGATTGAGGAGATGACATAGAGCCAGGAGACAAGAATTATGATTGTTGAAGGAAATGGACCAGATTTAATGGTCAAAGCAGGCAAACCCAGCATTCCAGGGCCCACAGCAGTACCAATGATCAAACCAACAGCACCCCAGAAGCTCTTCCCCTTGGAAGCTCCATCAGAAATCTCATCCTTGGTGGAGTTGTTAACAATGTTTGCATCATTTTCTGGTGAGGGGGTAGGGCATGCTATTGCTTTGCAGGGTGCAAAGTTTGTGGTGAGAGGAGGATTGGATCCATTTGTTATGAACAAAGGAGCTATAACGGTTCTATAACTAGTTCGGAGATGAGCTCTTTGTCCAACTAAACACACTGTGCCATTAAATTTTGGACATGTCAAAGGCTTGTAGTTATGTCTGAATAGTGTCTGGCAGAGTACCATGTTGGTGGAATGAGTTCTGTTATATGATTTTGCAGCCGCAGTAATAGAAGAAGAGGGTATGACTCTAGCACACAATTCTGCTGTAGAATAATGATTCTATGCAGTCTTAAAAGGCTAACCCTGGTCAAGAGAATGAACATTAAATAATTATAATTTGTAATCACTTTTCTAGACACCCTTTCTATTATAACCTAAGTATAGCCCGAATATAGATTCAACCCTATAGTACCTATAATATTTTTTAAGAACCATATAAACAGTCTTTGATAGGAGAGCTATAACACGGATAGTCCCATGATTTTGTTTTGAGAATTGCTTCCTGCACCCCATCATAACATTTGAATGGACGTTTATATCCTTATATTTTGGAAAACGTTTTTCAAGAGACAACTTTCTTATTTCGGAAAACTTGATAGTGATTTACAAAAAAGCTTTTCAGTAATTTACTTTAAATATTTTCCGAAATATGAAAGTTTTTTTTGAAAAACATTTTCTATAAGCAAAGCAACTTCTCTCTTTTAAAAAATATTTTCCCTAAGTAATCGTCCTCACCCCTTTTTTTAGAAAACGTTTCCATAATATAAAAATCTTCTACAGAAAACGATACGAAAATCAAAAACCCTATACCAACTCTGCACCCCTGTATAATGCAAAACACCCACTGCACCACTCTCCCTTCTACTATTCTATTAAGGGCATTATCAATTTCTAATGTACCACTCTCCCTTCTACTATTCTATTAAGGGCATTATCAATTTCTAATGTGATCCGGAAAGCAAATGTGGAGTTCCTTCCTTCTTTTGTTTTTGGAGGATGATATGGCTAAAAACCTAAAAAGCACTACTTTATAAACTCTTCTAAACAATTACTTTTTCACCCACGTGGTTTCCTCTGTACTTCCATGGAAGTGTGTGGATTGTAAAATTTGAAATCTTATTTTAAATTATACAATTTGAAATAAATTTTTAAAATACGTAATAGAAAAAAAAATTAATTGTGTAATCTATAAGTACAATACAAAATATATTTTCAAATTATATAATTTTATAATTTGAAATACATTTTAAATTGTGTAGTTCAAAATGTAGTTTTTAAATTTAAAAATATATTTTAAATTATACATTTTTCTAATACATTTCTGAATTATATATTATAAAACATATATTTTGAATTTTGAATTGTGTAATTTAAAATAAATTTTTGAATTATGCATTCTAAAATATTTCCAATTCGGGACTTTTGCAACACCTGTGGAAATGTATCAAGAAGGTGTAGGAGTGGTAAGAGAAATACCTCCTCTTCTAACACCTACATGTAAAGTTTAACTATGCTTTGCTAGCTCTTTGTTCAATTTGAGAAAGGCTCGTAACATATTTTTTTAGCTCCCATTTTTAACACGCATTCTGATTTTGAGTCAAACTTATGTGTATTTTTAACAAATATATCAACCTGATCCAATCAAAAAGACAGATATTACAATCGTACATTTTAGCACTACTATTGTCGACACAACATGTTTATTGTCCAAATTATTGTTTCATCTAGCAGAATCTCAACTTCGTTTCTCTTCCTCAGTTCCATGAAAGTATTTTGAGTTACAATCCCATATTTTAACTGTATTATAGATATATGACTTTGGGCTAAAGTCCAAACACACTTCCACTACTTTAAACAAGAGGACGATATTTCTTCCTGCACCTCCGTGCTTTTCTTCCTGCATCTTCGTATTTTTAAAAATACTAAAATACTATTCTAAAATTTGTATTTTAAATTATATGATCCAAACTATAAAATAAAATTTATATTTTGAATTGTATAATTTAAAATAAAAAAATTATATTTTCAATTGTACAGTCTAAAATATGAAAATGTGAAAAGAGGATGCGTTTGAGAAAATGAACAAGGTAAAACTGTATTTTTACTTTCCCCGTAAAGGTGTAAAAATAAATAATGAAGGTGCGGGAAGAATTTGCCGAGGAGGAAACTCTTACAAGGCCGTAAAATGTTTCTACACATCCATAAGTTTTGAGTTTCTTCTCTCTCTACGGCCAATAAATTTGTTCTTCCCAGTTGCTTATGGTGAAGTTTCAAATATGGCTCTTTGTTTCACTTTAAGAGAAGGAGAAGAAGTACTAGTAGACGAAGCAAAATGATTTTTTTTTTTTTTTTTCAGAAAGTAAGAATGTAGGTGTTTTTTTCAAGGAGTTTTTGTAGTTATCTAAATGGAACACTAGGCTGAATATGCTTAGTTTGTGACATGGTTATAGCTGCCCCGAAATGACGCTCACTTTGCTTTTACTTCACCAAGTATATGTTGTAAAATTCAAAAATATAATTCTTATATTTTGAATTGTGCGATTTAGAATACAAGTTAAAACTTTTTAAATATTCTTTAAACATAATTTGACCCTCTTTTGTTTCTTTTTATTATTTTTCACATTAATTTAAAAACTAGGTTTTTCCTTTTATGAACAAATAATCTATTATGTTAAGTTAATAATCGATTATATGTAACAAATCTAATTTTTATGTTTGCAAATAATCCATTCTTTCTAATAATAATATATTATGTTGATAAAAAAATATTTTGATAAGTTTCTCAAATAATTGATTATTTTTTGAAATAATCAATTATGTTCAACAATATGGAAGACTATATTTTCACAAATAATTTATTATGTTTAATAATAATCAATTATATCAATACAAAATATTTTTTTAATAACATGAAAGACATAATAGATTATGTTTAACTATAATTGATTATCTCAATTATTATTGACAAAATGTTTTTAAACTTCTTTAGAAAAGAATAGCATCCCATTATTGTTTTAAACTCTCAACAATTTTTTTCAAGTACTTACAAAAGTTTTAGCCGTTTTTTAAAACAAGAGTTATTGAAGAACCATCTTTTATATTTTTGAAGAAAATTTATTACTCAAAATCATCAATCAAGATTGAAAGTATTATAGATTTTACATTGTAATTCTTTTAAGAAATATTTGTCACTTTAGGTGATATCTTTCCTTTCCTTTGCATCTTTTTGTGTTATTATACACTAACTTATGGTGTGTTTGTAGGTAATTGAATGTTTTCAATATCTTAAAATTATTTTTGAAGAATGTTTTAGAAATGTTATGTAATTCTTGTTTTGCTTACAGAGGTGATTTTGCAATCAAATAATTGAATAACATAACAGAAAACCAACTAAGGTTGGTTGGATTAAATTAGTTGTACAATCTACTATAAAAATATGTGTGTTTATCTCTTTTCATCTTATTTATATTATCTTGATTTTTCTTGGTTCATTATAACCATGGTCATTGGTTATTTTTATCCTCTTTAATAAGAAAATTTTTATCACAAGAGGTCAAATTTTTAAACCAATTCACGTGACTTTAGCAACACTTGTAACGTATGAAAATATAATAAAATATAAAGATATTATATTATTATTTAATTACTTTCTTAAATCTATGAATAAAATAATGGGGTAGTTCATTTTTATAAAACCTTCTATCTGTCTATTAGAAAAATTGAGGAGAAAAATATCGAAAAGATCTCAAACAATAAGAACTGAGCCTGATCGATACAAGGAACTGACAGTCACTTGTACCAATGTTCACACACTTAACGGGATATGCTTGCCTGAAAACCTCCGTCAAGGATACTTTCGATACAGGGATCGAACTATACTCGTTTGAGCTGGTCACCATCATAAACTATCGGCTCTGATACCACTTGCTTAGAAAATCAAGAAGGAAAACACAGGGAAGATCTCAAACAATGAGAGCTGACCTTGACCCACACAAGGGAATGACACCACCTTCAACCCAAAGCCTTAAAGCATTGGGTTTGTGGGTCTTATTTCTTATATGTTGCTCAACTTTCTCATTTATACTCAATGTGGGATACTATTAAAAAATTGTTAAATAGTGAATGAAATTAGTGATAAAAAAATCGATCACTATCGGTGACCGAATCAGTGACCGAAAAAATCGGTCGTTCTTAGTGATCAAATCAGTGCCCGAAAAATCAGTCATAGATTCAGTCACAGATTCGGTCACAGATTCGATCACAGAATCGTTCACAGATTCGGTCACAGAATCGTTCACAGATTCGGTCACAGAATCGTTCACAGATTCGGTCACAGAATCGGTCACAAATTTGGTCACAGAATCGGTCACAGATTCAATCACAGAATCGATCACTATACATCAATAATAATAATAATAATAATAATAATAATTTATTATTATTATTATTTTAACAATTATAATAATAACAATAATAATAATAATAATAAAATTAATTATTATTACTGTTATTATAATATCAATAATAACAATTGTAATTGTAATAATAATTATAATAATAATCGTAACATTACAGAAAAGTTGTTTTGGTATGATGACTATAGGCTCAAGTCTCCTTTAGTGCACTTTAGCCAAAATCTCATTGAAATGATTAATAGTAGGTAATAAAAATAATAAAATTACAAGCAAAAATAGTATAAATAATAATAGGAATAATAAATGTTAAAATAATAACTTTTTATAATAAAAATAATATTCAGAAATTTTCAAAATATTTTTTAAATCGGTCACAGAATCGGTCACAGATTCGGTCACATAATCGCTCACAAAATCGGTCACAGAATCGGTCACTATACATCAACGACCAGTAAAATAGCGACTGAAGCGTTTGGTTACTAAATCGGTCACTGTTTTAATCAGTGACCGATTTTAATTATTTAATGATCGATTTTTTTGTCACTATCAGTAATTTTTCTAGTAGTGAGACTTAGACTCACACTTGGATACCTAACACTTTCTACCATTATTCTCCCTTAAGAAAATAAATTGAAACTATTGATTTTTACCTCAAGAAGAAGCAACAAGAAGTTAACAAAGATAGGAGGAACTCTACTTAATCGAATTTGTGAATGGGTAAGTCTAGGTTTATTATTCATAAAAGAGTTTCTATGGGAAGGGTTTATGGATTCTGAGAATGTTTCTATCTGGATTTTGTATATCGGGTAATGTTGTTTAGGATTTTGAGATAAAAGCGAGTTAAGGTTTGGGTCACAACATCCCTGTTTGAGAAAAGAAATCAACAAAGATAAGACACAACAATATAACTTGGCAAAAACAGTGCAAGAATACTCAAGGCACAATATACTAATAACCAATCACAAGATCAAGTAAACTACAACAACACCACAATCAACAATAACAAGAATAGAAATTGTTAGTATTCTCACAATACTAAATGGATTTGATGAAGCCATACAAGACAAGTTCAGCTAAGCAATGGCAGCAAGCAAGCAATTGGATTTTGGTCTTGATTTGGTGTGAGTGTGTTCGAG
>Ga0099824_1011514_pt1 | contig 9976 bp, 3 predicted proteins | sample SiratrowhiteBW_FD_76837 | JGI IMG/M metagenome (GOLD analysis project Ga0099824, IMG submission 76837) | Root nodule microbial communities of legume samples collected from California, USA - Siratro white BW | ecosystem: Host-associated > Plants > Roots > Nodule | place: USA: California | collected... | reverse complement strand
TTTTTTTTCCCATATCTACTCTGATGTTATGTATCTATCCGAAAAACTTATCCCCCCATTACAACACCCCCCCCCCACCCCCCCCCCCCCCCCCCCCCCCCCCCCCCCCCCCCCCCCACACACACACCAATTGGCTTTTATTTCTTTTTTAAACATACAACTGTTGATCCAATATTTCAATTTCATAAAGTCAAATCATTACATATGGAAAATTTGAAACTGTCATTAGAAAACTATCAAATACTCTAAGTCCAGCTAGAAATTGATATATCTAGGAGTCTGAGAGATTCTTTCAGCAAATACTGACACTTCATCCTTTTTTCCAACAACTCATTCCATTGATTTAAACACATAACTAGAATATTTCAGGAGCTTTCTGTTGCAGGTCATGAAAATTGCATTCAATTTCTGTCCTCAATTTTAATAAAGCTACTGTGAAATAGAATCTTCCTTACATTTTCTAAACACTTGCATAAGCTCGGTAAATATTATTGACATCATTTAAGCTATTAAACACTATATGTCCCATAGATTTCATGCCTAGTTTTAAATCCTGGACAGCCACGCCAGTGTACAGTGGCTTGCACCAGAAATGCTATAGCAGGATAGCTCTACTATTTTGAATTTTCTTATAGTTTATACAATATATACCATATACTCTAAAAATTCATAAAAAAAAGTACTAAAAAAATAATGAGATTCATAAATAACAACAAAAAATAATAGGTGTTTTAAACAAAACATTCAAGTAAATATGAAAAAAAAAATATATATATATATATATATATATAAGTTTCCTAGAAAGGAATCATCAATTATCAATCGTCATCTTTCAAATTGAAGTCTTCTTTATCATTTTCACTACTATTACAGCTGTCGATTTCATTTCTGACAATGAAAATCCTAAAAAAAGCTCCCAAAAAAGCATTAATGTATCTGTTCAGAGGGCTATAGCACAGCTATAGCCTTGCTATTCAGCCTGCTAAGGCAACCCCTGTAGCAAGCAAGGGCCTCTTTGCACCATAATGGCGCTATAGCTCTCTATTAAAAACCCCTGATTTCATAGACAGTGAGTTGCAAAATAAATGTAATTAAATTCATACACAAGAGGAGACCACAGACTAATGCTAAGAATAGAAGACCAGTACAGTTCAATTTGACTCTACATACTCACGCAACACAGTTGAAGAAATTTAGTTTACAAAACAAAATTACCTGCTTTTTCCTGCGCCAGTCTTCGATACCCTCTTTCACCATAGTTGCCCCAATGATGATAGAGAGTGGAAGGATAGCACTGACAGCAGTATAAGGAGTAAGCTTTGTGAAGGCCAAGATGCCGGCCACCAAGAAATAGAAATTAGCCACCCTCCTAAACTGCTCAAAAAGTGACTTTGGCAAGAAAGTGGCAACCGTGTATTTTGTGGACCTAACAGAATTATCAGCATAATTGAAAACCCCTCCTTCAAACCTATCAGGTTCATTGCAGAAAACCACCCTGGAATGACCATGTCCCCCAATCCGCGAATGTTCTCTCTTCAAGGTTGTTTTACCACAAGCAAATGAGTAGATCTTGCTAAACTTAATCTTCATCATACTCCTCTTTCTCCCACCCCTCATCTTCTTCTATCCAAAATAGTATAAGCGATTGATCCAAATTCCACAATGATAGCAATAATAAAGGAAAAAGGGGCCAAAAAAGGTGGACTAATTACTCTTCCCAATCCCCGAAGCAAAGTCCAACACTAGCAGACAAATCGGTAACCTCCCCAGTCGAAAAAAGCAACTTCCCTAACCACTATGCTTGAAAAGGAACTGAGTGTAACTAGTCAACAAACAAAATACCATCACAACCACACAAAACTCGGAGCCCCTTTTGGCCCTTTATCACAAAATTACGCAATCTTGGCCACGAAGCAACGGAAAGTGGAGAATGGAAGAGAAACAAAAGATGAAGTTTAAAGGACAAATCCTATGTTCTGTTGGAGACAAGAATGTGAAATGTCCTTCGACAAGTTTACGTAACTGAGTCACGAAAAAGAAGAAGAAAGCTTGAAATTTGGCATGTTAGGAAGGTGCATTTCATACCAAAGGGTGTTACTTTGTACCTTTATCGAACAGCAACGTGCCAAGAGAAAATTGAGGTAACAATATCGTTGTTTTGTCGGCATAGAAGCAAGCACCGAGAGAGAAAGTAGTCAGCAATTTCCTTCTGATTTTAAATGCTTTTAATGATGAAATAATTTTTTTATTAATTTAATATTTTGTAAATTAATTTTATTTTGGTTTGTTATTTCTGTTTTCAATTTCAAATCAACAACTTAAACTGTGTTATTGACTAAATATAAAAATTAAAATTAAATAAACGAAGGTTTCACAGAAATTAAAATAAATTTGTTATATTTTTAAAATTTTAAAGCATATTCAATATTTTCCTCTCAAATTATTCCACGCGAATTTCCCGGAACTAATTTCATATCATAATCAACATCATTTAATGTAATGGAATAATAGATACCTAGGATATGCACAAAAAATATATGCGACAGCGATATTTCATATCTATTATTCTATTGGAAGTACACATTTCAAGATAGTTTGTCATTAGAATAATGAATAATATATCAAAACAATTAAAATATTATTATTTGAAATGTAGCATTACGTTATAATCTTATAGGTATGTTTTTAAAACTCCATGAGCACTTTGATTCACCTACAGTAAATTTTTATAGTTTTCTTATCTATCTTAATATTATATGTATGTCGTTAATTAAAAAATAAGTTCAGTAATATATTTCTATCTCGCTTTTCTTAAGTTGATTTCAATATCATTTTATTATTTTGTTAAAAAAATTAATTAATTTTCTATTTTTTAAATGTAATAAGTTCATTTTTTTTATCATATTAACAAAAGTATTATTAGAAAAAGTGGTGATATGATAAGTGTGCTATTGGTGTATGATCAATATTTTATATCATTTTAGCATCACTAACACGTTTGATAAAAAGAGACTGAATTGTTAATAATGAAAATAATGAAACAATATTAAAATAAACTTAAAAATAATAATCTGAACAAATAAACTATTAAATTTAAAAAACAATGCTTTTTATCTAAAATTTAAATAAATTTAATATTAATTATTTATTTTTTGTTGAGAAGAGTATGAGGTTCAAATAAAATTATAAGGAGATTTAAATGTAATCCTAGATGTACTAGACTATTCTATTTTAAACCTAATTTACTCATTGTTTAAATATAAGGCTTGAAATCTTTTTACTTTGCTAAAATACAAGGTCTAAAATCAATTCTTAAACTATTATATATAATTTTTACAAATAGAGATTTTATACTTTTTATGTTTCAAAAACTCTAAAATGATTTTTTAATGTTGAACTTAGGTCTAAAGATTGATTGGAGGCTCAAATAAACTCAAATACACCTAAATTATCGATAAACTCTTAATCAGTCTTCTATGCTAACATTCTACTACTTAAAATATATATATATATATATAGTCTATATTTAAAAAATATTTGTTGTCTCATTTTGAACAATGAGATTCGTTTAAGATCAAGTACAAGTTAATATCAAGATCTCTTGAAGCATAAGTTAAACATTTTATCTTTACCAACGCCTTGACATAAGATCATTTTAACTCTAACTCAGCTATTTGTCATGTACAGAGTGTATTTTAAAGTTGCATGGAATGTGCAATGCCCACATTCAAAGTCATCGTACACAAAAAAGGACATGCACCATCTTCATATATATATATATGTATATATATATATATATATATATATATATACACACACACACACTTAGTCTATGTTGTAGAAAATACTCATTGTCTTTGTTTAACAAATGAGATTCGTTTAAGATCAAGTACAAGTCAACATCAATATCTCTTGAAGCATTAGTTAAACCTTTTATCTTTAGCAACGTCCTGACATAAGAGCATTTTAACTCTAACTCAGTTATCTGTCATGTACAGTGTGCATTCTTACCATGAAATGGTGCAAAAGGCTATCCAAAAATATGGGTAATTCCAACAATGAAGAATGTTGCGTAAAAGAATAGCAAATTTCATGCAACACCCACATTCAAATTCATCAGACACAGAAAGGACATGCATGAAAGGTTGAAGCTACTTAACGACCATAAAATTATATTTTTTCAGTGCTTATATAAAGCATCTTATCAAAAAGAAGAAAGGTAAAGAGGTTGCACCATGCCAAAATATTGTCCAGATTTTGTGAGTCTCAAAAAGCTTCATGAAAAACATTGTGAGTGTTTGTCCAACTAACTAGGGGAGAATGTTGAAGTCTTGTATTCTTTGAGAAACATAATCCCTCCCTAAAAAGCTTACCCAATGATATGAACTAGGAGAAAAATTTGAACCTTTAATTCGTTAAGAGACACAAAAATCCCAAACAAACAAACGCTATGATTTGATGATCATGTGAGCACTTGATCTTTATGCACGTGTCTCTATTTAGAAGAAGCTTAGAGTAGTAGATTGAGAAATTGAGATTTGTGTTGGTTTTTATCCTTTTGAGTACATCAATATTAAATAAAAGTATAAAAATTAAAACTGGTTGTATTGTTATTCAAATAGTTTATCTATTGTCAATGTTTCATTTGTTGTTACATGTCCATCATTTGTCCATCATTTGTTGTTCCATGTCCATTTATCAAATGATCACGTTATATTTTTCTATTAAAATATTATAAATTTGAAACCTAGCAAAGTGTTAACAACTTATAAACTTAGAATTTTTTATATTATTTGCAGTTATCTCACTTAGGGAAAAAAATTAAAATTAAGATATTATATGTATTAATATAATTATTAAACAATTAAAAGATTTATTTTCATTTGGTTGGAAATATATAAAGAACTATTTAAATGACAAATTTATCCTTAAAATTAATTTTATAACATAAACCTACCCTTCACCCTCAATTCACAAATGGCAACCCTGCACCTCTTCCTTCACAAATTTGCTCCTCACAGTGGTTGCACACCTTGCTTCTCACATTGCTCTCACGAATCACTGCACGGATTTTTGGTTGTCTTCAACTGTGCCTGCATTGTGGTTTTTCAACTCTCATATATCACGATTGTTGTTGACGACGTTGAACATTTTTTAGATTGTGTTTTTCTGCACTCCATTTTTCGATTGAAGCATCAATAAAAGTAAAGGAAAGGTTTGTTGGATGTTTTTGTTCTGATTGTGTATGATTGGTTGGCTAAATTGAACGGCAATAGGCAGTGGCGTGGGGTGTTATTTTTCGTTTCCGGATTCTAAATTCGGAAGCGAAAACGTTGTGAACTTGGATTCCGAATTTCACCATCCAGAAGATATTGGAAATGTCAAAATCATTTCCGACTTGCATAATCTAAAAGTTATTAGGAATATCAAAATCACTTCCTGATTATAGAATCTCAAAGACTTTAAAAGTTTGAAAGTATGGATTGTAAAATCTCGAAGACATTTTCAATTCTTCCGGAACAGAGGTATACATCTCAATCCAGAAATATTTGGGTATTTTTATTTACCTTCCCAATCTTAAAATCTAAAAGTCATTACAAAATCTATTTTAAGATAAATAAATTTTGTAATGGTTTCCGAATTTTATAATTCAGAAGTTAAATAAAATTACCCAAACTATATAATCCGTAAAACAAAACTTCCACCACCTCCCTTCAACCACCACGTTCACCCGACACAATCAAATTGAATCTAGCCTTCAGCCTTCGACAAAGCATTAGCACCCATGTCCAAATACTTCAAAACCTATTTCAGATTACATTAAGGACATTTTTGTCTTTTCCTTATGGTCACTTTTGGAAATATAAAAGAAATATGAAGATCCAGGAAGAAACACTGAGTTTACATGTGCAAATTGAGAGGGCCCATAATGAAGTAGCCTTGTTAGCTGCTCATTATTACTTAATCTTGCATGCCAACGTTACTATAAAAATTTCTAAGACTTGCTGATATCAGTGTTTAATTCGTATATATTACTATAATTAATTTACGCAATTAATTATTGAATAATAACTTTAGTATAATTTTAGAAATGGTTAAAATGAAAATTAACAATTCTTAACGATTTCATAATTTAAGATAAATTGGTAGTATAAATTGCATTTATAATATCAGTATATTTTTTATATTATTAAAAAATTAGTTATTAATTTATTTATTTTTTTATTTCTTAAAACATTATATGTAAAAAAAATAATCTTAAGAAATGGAGTTTAAGTATAATTTAACCTTATAAAATTAGTTTGTACAGTGAAATTTGCACATTTATAAACTAAGGAAAGACATTGTGGGATCTTCAATAGTGGGTGACCCGATAAACCCAACAACCTTATTAAGATAGATTCTGAGATAAAATTATAATTATAACATCATAAGAAATGTGAAATAAGAGACAAAGAGAGTCACTCATAAAATAAATCTCTTTCAAAACAAAATAAATATTATAAATCAACTAAATTGAGAATAATAACTCATTGAGTTAATATACAGGTTAAAAACATAAAAATAATAAAAACTATCTCTAACATACTGAATAACTAACACTTTAGACTGAATAACAACTAACAAACTAACATAGACTATGAGTTTAAACTGAATAACAACTAATAGATTAATGATTTAAACTAAACAATAACTAAATGGAATAACTAATTATGTTAACATAATAACTAATTCTGTTAATATAAAATAAGTATTTTTTTTTCTTTTTCTTATTTATTCTAAAATACTTATTTTAAATTTAAAATGTAGGAGATAAATTAATTTGACTAACCTTTTTGGACGGTGCTTCAAATTATTCTGCTTTTTCAAGGAAGGTTACTTCTCTTTTTTTAATTTTTGTCTTTATTTTTATTTTTACGCTTTGTTGTCACCTTACTTTCATTTTTATTTAAAAAAAACAAAAAAACATACTATATATATATATATATATATATATATATATAATAGATAGATATATTCTCTAAACATTGCGAAGCCATTTTGAACCCTGCGCATCCCTTGTTCCCAATTGAAAAAATATATGCTATTTATATAAAAGTGAAACAAATATAGACTTTTTTATATTCAAGAGAGTATGTGTCACGAAATATTTGCTTGTAATGATACGTATAAAATGAAATATTTGCTCATAATATTTATAAAACAATATTTATAGAACTAGCTATATTAAACAAATAATATTTTGTTATATAATTGAGTGAAATTGAAACTCGTGAACCCATTCTTAATCCAATTATAATTTTAGTTATAATTGGAATATCAAATGAAACTCAACTTAATTTAACTTAAATTGTAAATATATATATTTGGGTTATATTTGATTTAGTGGATTAATATATTTGTTGAAATATACTTACCCGCAATAGTAATATTCAGGGCAACTATTAATATATTTGTAATAAAAGTTCCAATCTTGTATTTGTCGCCTTTATTTCAAGGGGATTCGAAATTAAAGCCTTGTGAAATTTTTCATTGTTTCTACATTCTCTTAATTTGTTTTTTCTTGTAGATTATATATTAGATTAGATGGTATGTCTCATTCAAACTTGCATTGACCTTTCATTCAATCCACTTCCACGTCATGTTTCATAAAACCCAAACACCTCTTGAACTTTTCAACGAGTTTAGTTAAAAAATGACCGAAGCATAATCTCCAATGGAGTTATTCAGTTCTTCAATTCCCTGAAAATCCAAAACCAACTTCGTTTGACTTCATAGTAGATTCTCCCATTGAAATTGACACAAGGGGAAGCAATGCAAGTTTCTACTATTTAATTGTGAACTAGTTTGACTTAGCAGAATGAAAGTGCTAACAAAATTAAATAATGAAGAGAATATTGCAAATGTTGGCACAATTGAAACTCATCTAAGATCTCAAAATAGGTTGATTCAACGCAATAGACAAAGAATAAAGATCCCTACGGCCTAATCAACCATAGTATTTATAGTACACATCATTGTTGGGTTTTATTTTAGTGCAAAAATGAAGACTAACTTGAAGAAAACTTAGTGATACAATTCGGCCGTGAAATATGCTGAGGACGAATTTGAGCACCGTACAATTTGCCGTTTTATGCAATTGAATTAAGTGTATATGGTATAGCCGAAGTTCAAGTACAAAAGACAAAAGCTTACATCCACTTTGTGAATGATCTACTTTACACAAGAGATACTCAATAATTTATCAACATTGGACTAATCATGCTATCAAGACTTGGCTCATGTATATCTATAAATTATAAATTATAAGTAACTTTTAAATATTATGTTTTGTTATAGGTGATTTTTAGGAATCCAAGTGTGAGTCTAAGTTCCAGATTAAGAAAGTTTAACAATATATAAGAAAGAAGACTCATAAACTTAATACCTTAAGATTTTGGGTTGAAGGTGATGTCATTTCTTTATATGTTGACTTCTAATTTTCATTATTGTTTGTCTCCCCGGTATTTTTCCTCTCAGATTTTTCCAACAATGACTTGACCTAGTATTTATGCAGCTCATATCTTAGAGGATGATTTATGTAATAAGAAACATGTAATCAATTTTTGTTGGGTATGAAAATTCGTGGACCAAGAAAAGTCACAGTATTATCAGCATGGTTAATCTTTATGAAAACCCTATGGCAAGAAAAAAAAATGGTGCATTTCATTTTATTTGTTTTTTTTAATGCAATACAATAATGTTCAATGAATAAGGATAAGAGAAAAAAGAAATTACTCTTTGATTTTTATATTGGCTTATTTGATAAAGCAAATTAGGTTAAATTCTCAAATAACTAATTGAGTTTTACTCTATAAACTATTACTGTAAGATACAAACAGAGTACAATAATGTCAAAAATATTTTCTAAAAATGGATTTGAAAATCTCTTTCTTTCGTTAATGTGCAATGAACAAGAATAAGAGAAATTACTCTCTGATCTTTATAATGGTTTGTCTCATAGAGTATACTACATCTAATTCTCAAACAATTGATTGAGTTTTACTTTGTAGACTATTGTTATAGGATACAAACTGAGTTATTTGGAATGTGGCCACTAAAAAATAATTTTTGTCTTGGTTCTAAAGAAAGAAGTAACTAAAAATACTTTTTACATATATTTTTGTTTGAGTTTTGAGTGAAATAAATATTTTAAAAAGTACATTCATTTTACATATTTAAAGATAACTGTATAAGGCTGAATATTGTGAGGTGCTAGTACCTTTTCTACATTAATTGATTTTTGAATCCAATTTTGGTTTTGAATACCATTTTTTTTAAGTTTTTTATATAGTTTTTTTATAATAAATTATGATAGAGTCTCTTTTATTCTTTTTTAATGATTTTTGTTGTTTCTTTGTGATCCCAATTGTGATAAGGATGTTGAAAAAAAAAAACGAAACACGTTATACCTGGATAGAAGTGTGGAGTTTTAGAAAATATTAACCACCACGTTGTAACTTTATAAATATAAGATTTCATAGACATGTTAAAAGATAAAAATACACATTTGTAACACATCTCAAAATTGACAATGAATAATATTTTTATTATTTTTGTGTGTATATTGTGGTGTATTATGTAAAAGAACTTTGTTTGCATGTAATGTGTTGATTGGGTAAACACTTGATTTGTTATTTTTATTGGAGTGTTATGATAAAACATACATCCTCTTGTGTAATTAAGAGTTACCATTGTTAGGTATCCAAGTGTGAGTCACTAGTACAAAAAGGATCTTCATCGTCGGTTCTAAGAGACATTTATCATCGGGTATTGAACTGACGTTGACCCAGGAGACGTTGATCATGACGTTGGTTAACAATACCGACGTTGTGTTAAACACCACAATGTCGGTTAGAACAAAGAAACCGACGCTGGGATTTCGCTGAAATGGTTCCTTAACTAGGTATTGGGCCACGTCGGTTAAGGCACAAAA
>Ga0099824_1011510_pt1 | contig 9979 bp, 10 predicted proteins | sample SiratrowhiteBW_FD_76837 | JGI IMG/M metagenome (GOLD analysis project Ga0099824, IMG submission 76837) | Root nodule microbial communities of legume samples collected from California, USA - Siratro white BW | ecosystem: Host-associated > Plants > Roots > Nodule | place: USA: California... | reverse complement strand
TTATTGCATTATTTAGGATTTATGTTTAATTTTAAATAATTTAGAAGATATGTTTTAAATAATTTTAGTAATATTTTTTATATTAAAATCAATTTAATCCAATTCATTTTAATTTTTTACCATATTATTTCACAAGGGTTAATTAGTATTTTTAGAAATATATCAATTAAAAAAATAAAAACAAATCTATAACATATGTCAAATCATTCCCAAACTTTCATAATCCATCTCCTCAAATCCCTTTAAATCTTATCTTTCATTCCTTAATCCAAACAACCTTTCCATCCCCACATAATCCACTCAAATCTCTTCAAATCCATATTCTCAAATCCACTCTCCCAACCAATCAAAGCCTAAGGAATTTGCAATGCAAAATAAAAGGGGTTATTGATTTTTCTCCCAAGCACATAGTAAAAGGGACCAAATTGTACCTTCATTCTAATGGTTTAAGAAACTTTAAGATAGTTCTATTTATTATAGAAAAAATAAATCTTTTTTATATATCTGAGATGTTTTTTTAATACGAGGTATTGGGTTGATACATTTTAACATCCCCATGCAGAGACATGTTTTTTTTTTTTTTGCCTTGTAGTGCAAATCATTTTTTTCTCTTTGGTGAGCATATTAACACTAAAAAATTAGTCTTATTCAATATAATCTCTCTATACGAAAACCACTGGGTCACGCTATGTCTCAAGGTGTTTATCTCTTCTCTGAAGCTGAAGTGGCGTGTGAAAATGAAAAGAGTATAGTGGCAGAAAGCGAATGAGAAAGCAGGTGTTGGTGAGAGATGAATGATGGAAGCTTACGTGTGATAGGGAATAAATTGGAAACAAATGAAGAAAGTGTGGACAGGCACAGCGTGGCATTTGCATTGAGCCCTTCAATGCACAGAACAGGCTACCGGGCCACTATTTGGAACCACTACGTTCCAATATCACTGCAGAGTGCAGACATAGCAAAATGCATGGAGTAGAGGGAAGAGTGTGTTATTTGCTGTTATGAAAGAGAAGATGTTTGGTAAGTTGTCTTCTTAGAGTCCTAAATTGCAGAAAAGAACAAAAATGACGGAGTAGGAATCCAAGAAGATCGAGGCCCGTTCACCATTTCTAAAACAACAGCAAGATAATGAACAAACATTTTATGCTCATTGAGTAACAAGGATTTTGTTACTTTTCTTAGAAGGGTGTGTGTCCTTTGTGCAGAAGTGTGTAAGCAGTTCTAGTGATCCGATTTTGTACCTTACTATATTTTTCTCTCATATTAGCAACGTAGTCCGTAAAAATATTTTCAAATGAGTTTATAGAAACAAGTATAATGTAATCCTTGTATTGATACAAATTTCATGTATTCAGGGACCAAGTAAAACTATATTTAAATTTAGAGACCAAATTGCAAGAAGAGAACAGTTCGAGGGATTAAGTTGTTGATAAATTTTCTGTATATTTTTCTTTGTATGCACGCATGCATACAGTATACGTGATAACTCCAGTCCATCCATCTTCCTGACAATCTGAGGACCACTTACTTCTTAGATTTCATTTTCAGTGAGCAAGTAAATTGATTGTAATAAATGATCATCAGATAAGTTTTTTTCCAGCACTTCAGTCATATCTTTATTCTTCAGTTCAAATCTTTGAAGTGTAATGAATGACATGGCTTTGGCATGGCAGAGTGTTGATTCTTATGTCACTGCATAAAATCCTAGCCATAAAAAGAAAAATTATATACAATGAATAGTAACAATAAAAAAAATGGACCCTTAGATTGGTGACTGGAACTATGTAAGACTCAGCAGTTGCTTTCCAAATACAGAGAATCATTGTCGGGCATTGAAGCAGTAGGCATAATAATTGCTTTGATAAGTTTCTTTGAAGGTACTATATATGCAGAATTGGAACTGGAAACTTGGAGGGAGCCCCCCTCACTCTATCTGTCAGGTGATAATAGCATTACAGGAAAGTACGTGCCGAGACAAATCGATTTTATTAGATTAATCAACTGTCTAATCATTTTTTTCAATCTTGTAGTCATTAATTCCTGAAATGCTTGGAGCAGATTCCTTACACAGAAGCAGTGCAAGGAGAATATGATAGTCTGTAATCCATTTTAAGATTAATAAAAAAGATAATGTGTTTACTAGGAGATGAGGAAGACATTGTTCAAACAATCCTCTGTTGTTTACGAGATTTCTGCTCCTGCAGCCATGCATCTCAAAAACTGAGATTTGGCTCCCAAAAAGGAAACTGTCAATCAATTTTTGAGCTTCTCATGGATTATGTTCATCAATTTGGCTTTCGTGTTAATTCATTTTTGCTTTGATAATTGGTGCCCACAATTGAACGCGAGTTTGAATTAGATACAAAATCTTCCATAATTCATTTTAAAAGCTAAGGCTAGTTGCTTCCATTTTCAATTTTTTGGTGTGACTTTAGGGACCAAAATTTGTTAGCTATCGGAACATGCACCGATTGATTGATCAAATTTTCTTTGCATAAGTATAATTTTCTTACTTCTTGATAATCACATTCTTAGTTCGTGAATAACTTTATGTTTAGCTATTTTATTTTTAACCAATACACTATTTTTAAACTTAATTGAAAACATTTTAAGATATAATATAATATTAAAAGTATAACATATAATACGGAATACAACCAGGATAAAGAAAGCTTGAATTTGCTATTAATTTGCATCAACTTGTCTATCTATCGGTGAAAATCTCACTGTTTTTAACTTTTTAATCTCCTCCTACTTTCCTTTGCATACAACAAACACAGAATTTTCATTTCAAGATGGGAAAATAATGATCAAAATAACAAGGGGAAGAAGGAAACTGAAAAAACTCGATCAACTATGAATGCAGAACTACTGTATTCTATAAACTACAATGAAACTGTCTACAAGAAGAAACAATAACAGTGACCTGTTTGAGTTTTCCTACATGCTTTAGGTTGTAGTTGCAGCACCTGTTTGTTTCTTATTAGGGCAATCCGAAAAACCATGACCTTTCTCACCACATTCATAGCACGTCCTCCTCTTCATCTTCCCACTTACTGTGGAACTTGACTTATCACCATCAGCTCCATTCATCTTGCCACTTTCTAAGGAAGTTGGTTTATCACCATTAGCTCCATCAATTGTGGAACTTTTATGAGTTCCTGGTTTTTTCTTCAGAGGAACTGCACAACTTATCCTGACAGGTCTCCCAAACAAAACATTTTGGTCCAATGTAAGTGCTGTTTTCAGTGACTGGCTATCACTGAAATCCACATGACCATACCCTCGAAACTCTCCTGTCTCCTTATCCATACCAAATCGTATGGAAGTTATCTCACAATTACTGAAGAATTTCCTCAGTTCTTCCTCTGTTATATCCCATGACAAATTCCCAACATATACTCTATTGTACCCCTCCAAAATTTCTGGAGCAAAATCCGATGCTTTATTGGCTCGTGTTGTTTTATATGGTTGGATTTTGAGAAAGAGTCCTCCCCTGTTACACATTAATGTTTCATGAGAAATGCACAAAAACAGTAAATCATGTAAGCAAGAAAGAAAATTGCCAGAGTTTACTAACATGTCAGCTCCATCAAGAGCCAATGCCCGTTTAGCTGCTGCTTCTGTCTGCAGGAACAATGCCACAATGCCACAAAAATACAAGTTATTGTTACATGTTGTAAAGGAGGAATATGAAAAAAAAAAATATAACGGGGTGGAAAGAGAGGAAGTGGAAGAGAATTGGATAGTGTTCAAAACTGTTGATCTTTTTTCTTCTGTTATTTTCAATTACAGACTAAAATACATTCAGAATATTATTCAGTTACTCCAATTATCTATAGTTTTGGTGCTATTATCATCAAATAGCCTTCCAGTTATGAACATGCTTATTCCTACCAAAGTGTGTGAAAGTAAAATTAAGAAGAATGAAGTAAAGAATAGTGCATTATTCGTCACTCACCTTAAAACTAATAATGGCAATTCCTCTAAACTTGCCAGTTTCAGGAAAATACATGCAATCAACTTCAGTTATGGTGCCACAGCTTTCAAAATAACTTCGAATATCATCCTCGGTTGAATAATAAGGAATTCCTCCAACATAAACCTTTGTAGGGACATCACCATTGTGTTCACTGAATACACATCACAGAACACAAACATTAAAAAAAACAAAAATCTCACTCACATGAAACAGTGTTATTTATAATGTAATGATTTTAGTATAACCTGGTAGTTGTATTGGTCTTGGTTAACTCTGTAGCCTTTTGCACTTCCGCTGCACCATTAGAATCATTTTCTTCCGCGGTTTTGGGTTTTTTCTTGTCCTTCTTCAGCTTCTTCTTCTTCTTCTTCTTTTTCTTGTTGCTGTTGTTCTGTGGTGTGCTGTCGGGGACTCCATTTGCCACGTCATCGTCCTCTACCTTCCTCTTTCTCTTCTTCTTTTTCTTGTTGGCGGAACCCTCTGTTTCGGTTTCCTTGTTGGCTTCGTTTGGAGGGTGTTCGGAAGATCGAAGCTTTCGGCGTTTGTCTCGCTTGGACAATCTGGGTGTGGGGGTGGCAGCGTCCAAAAGTGTTTTGAGAGAGTTGGAAGATGAAGGAACTTCGTCGATATGATTTTGTTGTTGGGCCAATTCAGCTCTGAGCTTAAGCTTCAGTTTCTTGTTTGATAGAACCATTTCCCCAGCCAAAGTTATGGCTGCAACTCCACTCTCAAACCCTCAAACACAGAATCACAAACAAAAGGGTTTTGGGGAAGACGCGGCAAACGACGCCGTAATCGCGGAGGGTATATTGAACCAGGTTTTTGTTCTTTTGGGCTTCGGAAAGGCCTGGAATTACTTGTCTGGGCCTTTACAAATCATAAAATAGACCATTACATCCTGCACCCCCATATATTGATGCTGCATCCCCATAAAAATTGAATTTCCAATTTTACATTTCAGAAATATGTATTTTAAATCATGAATTCCAGAATGTATTTTTTTTCTGCAACAGATTCAGAAATGTATTCCAAAATTTATTAATTTCAAAATATGTATTCTAAAATATATTAATACGATTGTATATTTCAAAATATATTTCTCAAAAATATGGTTTTAGTTGAGCTTTTAATTTAATCAGTTTTAAATTATTTTTATCGATTTAAAGATTTAAATTTTTTCGATTCTGAATACTTGAGTTAGTTATTAGTTAATTATTTCGGCAACATAGGAGAATGACAGTTTTATTATAGCAGAAAACGATAGAGACAAAGCAAGAAAGAGCAAAAGCTTTCATTCCACAACATTTATATATATATATATATATATATATATATTCGTCATCTCCTCTTTTCAAGCTAAGCCACAAAACCTTTGGAACTGACTTTTCATATCATTTTTTCACACTGAAAGTATCAAAGCAACTTCCATCTGATGTCTCTATCTTTGGAGGCTCTTCTCTGATTAGGTCAATTAATGTTTTTGCCACTGAAATTTCATCTTCTCTATTTGTAAAGCCCATAAACTTTATCCCTCTTAGATGCTCCAATTTTGTACATTTAGTTGCTCGCATTAAACTTGATTTGGTCTCTGGAGTTGAATAACTTGTAGAATCATTCTACATTCAAACAGAGATTAAAAAAAAAATCACAAATTGAAATTTAGCCAATAGCAAAACAAGAGCATCAATTGATTTCAACAGACATGTACCGTCACAAAAAGTTGCTCCAAGGCAGGACATAGTTTCAGAAAGCAGACTAAGGCGTTGATGCTGTTTTCAACCTTATGATTATGAATCCACCATAGCTCTCGTATCTTATAGAACATGAAGTACCCACTTGGAGAAATCGATGGCCATATCAATGTCTACAAGAAAAAGAAAACCTTTCAGAGTTATAGGTTTTGTATACTAAAGATTTGATATAATCATGAATGTTGTATTCATAAATTACTATACTTTTTTTATTGGTCCAACAGTATAAAAAAAGGAAAAAAGTGCATGTGAATTGAACTCAAATGATAAATTCACTTGATAATTGCGTTAAACCAGCAATAGTTGATGGAAAATAATAGAAAGAACACATGCATACCTCAAAAGTCCACTCACACAAACTGAGAGTTTCAGAATTCTTTATTGTTAATAGAGTCTGGTTGAAATCTTGAGCCTTCAAGTCAGAACAGCTTGGTCCTTGTCTGAAATCAAGCATGGCATGCCTCAGGTTGAAATGAGATTCTGGCCAAATCCTTGGAAGAGGTCCACAAAATCTGAAATTTTTAAGCTTAGAAGTTCTGAGATGGAGAAACTTCAACTGGGGGCAGTCTAATACGGTTAAACTCTGAAGCTTTGATTCAGACTCAATGAACAAAGACTGCAAGCCAGTGCACTTAGCAATGACCAACTTCTCAAGATGCTCCAAACTTGAAACAATAGAGGAAGCCACCAAACTTGTCAAGTGACTCACTGATTTCAAATAGAGTGTTTTGACCAAGAAAGTGGGAGGGAAAGTGTGGTGGTGTGTGATGTGATCCTTGTTGAGCATGAACTGCAGTTCATACTTCCTCTCAAGGTGTTTGCTTCCACCAGGGAAATCAATAAGAAGCTTGTTGTTAGTTGCAATGGATGCAAAGAGTGCAGTTGTGTCTTCAGCAAAGTGAAATTGAAGCTTGCGTGGATATTTCAGTGGATCAAGCTCTTCAAAACGAGCCAGAAATCCAGCAACAACACCAGCTACATCTTGTGTGGTTCCATGTATAACAAGTACTTGGTTCCACAAGTCTCTCCACCTGGTAGATATGAGGCTGGTTTCTAGTGTTGATTCATTTGGCAGAAAAGAAACTATGGACCTTAGAACTTCATCTGGCAAATTGCTAAACAAATCCTCCATGAGTCACTGATGTTTCAACAGTTTATGAGAATGAATAGTTGAAAGATAAGGGTAGGTGGCTATGAGATTAGAAAACTCAGAATTGATGTGTTAATGTGGACATTTATGCATATTTCTATCTTCCAGTCTAATGCATATCTGTTGGTCTTGTCTTGGTGTTTATTTTTGGTTTAATTCAGTTCTAAGGGTCAACTCTATGCGTTTGACGTTATTTGCTATTTCAGTGTCTTAATTGATGAGACTGAATAGGATTTGAGCTTATACACACACACACACACACACATATATATATATATATATATATATATATATATATATATATATATATATATATATATTGTTTTCAACATTTTCTTTTTTAGTCAACTAGAATAAAGATATTATATTATTTTATCTTTTTTCTATAATTTGTTAACTATGTTTTAATTGTTATAAATTAGTTGCTTAGTCAACTAATTTTGTCTTAATCGTTGGGTTGATAATATTTTCTGTTTTTGTCTCGATTTCATAGTTCTTTTTATAAATGGTTAATTAAAATATTCAAATAAGTGGATTTTTAAAGTTAACTAAATGACATTTAATAAAAATAGAAGTTAAAATAAAAAAATTGAAATGAATGTTGTTCTCCTACATATATTTTCAGGAGTAAAATAGAACATTGATAGTTCTCGTACAATAATTTATGGTTATCATGTCAAATGACATGATGCACGTATATGGAATCATGTTCACATGGCAAGTGACATGCGTTGCAAGGCCAATCATATTTATTTTTGTTAATTGATTATTCAAATCATTTAATCATCGTTTTGAACAGTCTAAACATACTTTAATCGTCAATTTAAAATAGATTAAGTGTAGTTACAAGACGTGTATAAGAAGTAATTGCAGATTCAAGTTAAAGCAAGTATTTATTTTCCATCTTTTTTAATTTGGTTAAAATTTTGTGAAGAAACTATTGGCCCTTTTCATCCACACAAGAATTTCAAGTATATAACTACAAGATTGAATTTGACTCTTATGGTTTCTTTTTCTACAAACATTCTAAACAATAATTTTGAAAAAAAAATATTTCTTTAAATAGAAGTAAAAAAAAATATCTAGAAATCACTACTTGTAAGGGTTCCATGACCATCATCACCAATAAAGATGTTATCATAGAGAATGGCAGCAGCAGCTGAACCAATGAATGGGCCAAACCAATAGACCCAGTGATGGGCCCATGACCAGGTAACCAGAGCCGGCCCAAATGACACAGCTGGGTTCATTGATGCTCCATCAAAAGGCCCACCAACCAAGATGTTGGCACCCACAACAAGCCCAATTGCTAATGGGGCCACAACACCCACATTCCCCTTCTTTGGATCCACTGCTGTGGCATAAACTGTGTACACCAATCCAAAAGTCATCACAATCTCAAAAACCAGTGCATTCCACACTGACACCCCAGATGACAGAGAAAAACCTGTTGTTTCCTGCACAACACAATCAATAGAAAGAAGCAATTTTTGTGTTATTTGAATCATGAAAAGTATTACCAATTGATTGGAATTAAAATGCAAATAAAATAGTATAAATAAAATAGTATAAGATAATAGTATAAAATAGTATGAGAAATTTGAGAGGATAAAATTAGGGAGATATCAAAATAAGAAAACATTTAATCATCTTTAATTCAAAATTTTTAATATATTAAATTTATAAGTTATTTTTTTTATATATTGTTTAACTTTCTTATTCTTATTTAGTATAATACTTGGACTCACAATTAAATATTTAAGAATATGCTTACCATTCCAGCAGTAATGTAGTTGAGAAGAATGCAAGCAGTAACTGAACCAAGTAACTGTGCAATCCAATACAGAATACTTCTCAAGAGGGTTATGTTTCCTCCTATGAAAGCACCAAATGTGACTGCAGGGTTCACATGGCCACCAGAAATGTTTGCTCCCACAGAAACCGCCACAAAAAGTCCAAATGCATGAGACAATGATGCAATTAGAAGACCATCAGGAGTTGCAGGTCCATTACCTGTAAGTTTACCTGCCACAACAATCACAAAATTTGCATTGAGAAGAAATCAGCAAATGAGAGAAAAGAAAAAACAAATAGTTGAAGGTACTGACTATAGGCCATGCCAGAGCCTTGCCCTGCAAAAACAAAAATGAGCATGGAGAAGAACTCAGCAAATGCTGCTCTGATGGCAGCAGGATTGCTGGCCTCTCTGGGGGACCCAATTGCAATTCTATAGACTGCCATAAGCTAAGGAATTGTGTTGTGAGTGTGTGCTTCTTCCTTAGTTTGGTTAAGAGTGTGCATGAAATTGTGTTGTGTTGTGAGAGCTTTGTTTGCTCTTCAAATAACAAAACCAAAGGCTAAGGAAACGGTCCAATTGCACCACGTTATGCAAAGGACCACGGAAGAAGAGGGTCTTTCTGCATGGAATCACTTATTTCTGATTTCATACCAATAATTGGTTATAGTTTTGACACATTTGTGGTTGTGATTTAATGCAGATGTAAATTGTTCTAATCAACTTTAGATTACAAACAACACATATAATAGAGTTTAATATTCTAATAATGATGGTCAAATGTCGCTAAATATTTTTTTCTCCTGAGAGAAAATATGTGTAAAATAATTTTATATCGCTGTCCAGTCGTAAATGATGATAAATTGGTTGACTTTACAAACCATGATTTCAAATTAGTTGATAATATAAAAGTGTTTACGTATCAACAGTTACTGGTTTAAACTTTAATGATATTTTTAAGTGTCGATTCAAATTAATAGGTTGGACTTTCTTCTATTTTTAGATATTATTACGGTCATTTTCAATTATCACTCCCGTAAAGATATCATATTTAAATAAAGGACCAACTTATGTAAATTTTTTCAATTCAAACTGAATTATGATTTCTTATCATTAGTATTATCTATGTGTAGGAAACTTCTAATCCAATAGAGAATTTTGAAAAAAGAAATAAATAATGTAACATTTAATAAGAGTTGTGATTATATATATATATATATATATATATATATATATATATATATATATATATATATATATATATATATATATATATATATATATATATTTTTTTTTTTTTT
>Ga0099824_1011504_pt1 | contig 9985 bp, 4 predicted proteins | sample SiratrowhiteBW_FD_76837 | JGI IMG/M metagenome (GOLD analysis project Ga0099824, IMG submission 76837) | Root nodule microbial communities of legume samples collected from California, USA - Siratro white BW | ecosystem: Host-associated > Plants > Roots > Nodule | place: USA: California | collected... | reverse complement strand
ATATATATATATATATATATATATATATATATATATATATATTATTTGTTTCTTAATGAATTGTTTATCTTATTATAAGATTTTATGTCGGTCTCTTGGTTTTATTGATTTGAGAAAGTGTACAATAATTTTATAAAGGTTATGTATTGTCATAAATATATTATAGGATCATCACCAGATCGTTTACAAATTTCTAATATATCAAAAAAGACTCTTAATTAGGAGATATAGGATTTAAGAAATAACTAATAGCCAAACTTACCTACTATGTAATAAAAGCTGGAGTAGTGAACTATATATTATAGATAAAATTTAAATTATCACGATACATATTCTGATTTTAAATGCAATTTCTAAACATTCTTTAATTAAACACCTTCCATTCTGTAAAGGTTGTTTCTTAATTATCTTTTGATATTGTTTATTTATCTAATTTAACTTGTTCTCCCTGTAAATAAAAGATTCAACGAAGTATTTCAATTTTAGAAGTACAACAGTGTAATCTTTAAGATTCAATCAAATCCTATAACCTTTATAGAAATACAGTGAAGTTTTTGTTTGTTGAAATTGGCTTAGTTAGTTTTATAAATTATCATTACATGTTGGCACAAATTACATGTAAATAAAAGAAAAATCAATGTTTTTGTTGGTTGACTATTGTATTTTTAATTTGAAGAAAAACACAATATTGCATTTTCTCAATTAAGAGATGTTTAATCAAACTTGCTAAACCAAATTGAATAAAATATATAACTAATTTTTTGTTCTGTTTACTTTTTTTTGCATGTGGGATTGGGACATTGTTCATTTGTCGTGAGTATGAGTTGATTTGGGATTTGAAAGATGACGTACAATTATGGCCCTTCATTGTTCAAGGGACTCAATCAAAAGATTCCCTTCACCACCATCCTTTTCAAGTTTATGTTCAAAGAGATTGTTATGCCTGGTTTGCAAATATGATTCAAATTTTTAAACATAATCAATGTTTTTATTGTTATTAGAATTATTATTTAATTATTTACCATAAAATTTGTCCATTATTTGTTTCTCCTTTATTATTTTGAAAGATTGTGATACAAATATAATTAGCATAATAATGATTATTAATGTTGTCTTCAATTTTTAAATTCTTTAAACTTCGATAGGGTGCAGGGCATTTCTGACTTAACGAAATGTTTGGGTTCAATTATTGCATCCATTAGGATTATAATTATAGTATTCCACAGGTCAAGATTCTCCAAATCACTGTTTCTTCTTTGACAAATGCAAAAATTATGCCTTCTGTTATGCATTAATATAATAATTAATTTAGAAAGTTACCACTTCTACTGTCCAAAAAGAGAAGGGACTGTTGTATACAACTCAAAATTATGACTACGATGACTACACTCGGAACTCGTGTTTTTAGCGGAATAATTAAATTGTGTTATTATAAATATTTTTTAATTATATTTTGTAGTTAGTTTTAAAATATAATTATTTAATAAAATAACATAAAAACGAAGAGATTTGAAATCCTTTCTATTCAATTAGCAAAATATGATAAATTAATCTGATGATCTTATTTATTATCTCTTTACCTTTTGTTGGTTTTTTTATTAATTATTATCTTACTGTGTTAAAAATATAAAATATGAATTAATATTAATATAATTTAAATATATTCACATGAAAAATGTTTTTTTTTTCTTTTTAGCATAATGTATAATTAATTTCAAAAGGAATTATATGGGTCAAAAATTGATTATCATTACAAATCTTATTAAAAGGTGTTTCAAAGAGTGAATGTTAATGTTTAAATTTAGATACATAAGTATTTTTTATAATTGGATATTTTAAAATTTTAATGTAAAATCCATATCAGATTATTTGGATTAATTAAATATATAGATGTAAAAGTATCTATTCTTAGTTTTTACTTTTTGTTTTGTTATCTCGAACTTTGTTATTTTTTGTATTCACTAACCACTGCATTTAATTTCTCTCATAATCAACCATTTAAAAGGTTTTTTTAAATGTTTTAAAGTTCGTTTCTTAAACCAATTATGCTCAGCTTGATTGTGTTTTTTAGCGATTTTTTAATTTACATATTCTACTTAAATTTATGAATTATTTTACATATAATTTGCAATAATTTTTTTCTTTCAGTTGGGTCATCGATAATGTTTTTTTCACTACCTAATATTCGTTGAATACAAATTATTCACGAAGACACACGAGGAAATAAATAATGCTGACTTGTGTATTTTTTATTTTTGTATTTATTAATTTTTTTTACATTTTACTTTTAGTCTTCCACAATTTTTACATTTTTTTTATTTCCAATAAAATTTTCTTATTAATTTTTATTTCTATTTTGATTCTTATTTCCCATCTAAATATCATTTTGAAAACATGTTTCATAGAACTTATAATAAACAAGAGACTGACAACGATGGTTCGTTCCATCAATCACATGGACTTATTAAATTACTATAAATCGAATAAAATAAAATTAGAAAAATATTTATCATTTAGAAATATATTAATATTAATTAAATATTTAAAAACTAACCATAATGATAACTACTTAGCTAATTAAATATCAACATATATTTCTACCATTATTAATGATCATTTTTTTATTATTTTTTCTTCATAATTTAGTAAAAGTTGAATGTATATTGAAATTTAGTAACATATTTTTCTCTATTGAATTTTTAAATTATTTGTCAAGAAAACTCACCTATTCATCATAACTTAATTAGTATAGCTTCTACATATTTACATGAAGGAACTGTTTTAGCTTAATTTTAAAATAATTAAAATAAAAAGTTTAATTGAAGGATGGATAATATTATAATGCAATATATTTATAATATGATTTTTTATGGGTGTATGAATTTTGTGAATTATGTAGTGAGTAAGTATATATTAGATAAACATTAAACCCTAAAGTTTATACATTAGACATTGTAAAACAAGTGTATGAACTTTTTCGTGAATGTTAATCTTAAGTGAAATATTTTTAATGCGAGTACATTGTACATTTCCAACACGTTAATCACTTTGATACTGTTCATTACAAATATTGTTAAATAATATCTTAATTTTGTGGACAATATATTATACATATGGTAGGTATATTTGTATATAAGTTATAGCAACTGTGTTCAGAAAATCTTAAAAGATAAAGATTTTTCTTATAAATAATTTATAATTATATTTTCTAAAAAAACATAGGTAAGAAATTTAAAATAAAAACCATCTTATTTTATTAAGTTATTTAACACGACGATGAATTAAAATTCAGTATAAAATTGACCTATCACCTTGTTTTATTTATAAAAAAATATATCAATACTTTTCAATCAAGCAAAATTTATCATCTTAAAGACTTAATCATTGGATTCATCATTCTAATAAATCACGATTTATTAAAAGGAAACAAAAATGATCTGTTCCTTTTAAACATTAGTTTAGAGGTAGAACTTAATTAATAAACAAATTACATGTTTAAATAATTTGTTTTAATCTAATATTTTTAGGACACAAGTGACATTAAATTATATTTAAAAAATTAAAGTAATTTTTTACCTATTTAATTTAAGATAAATGATTATTTTGACTGTGAATATCTAGACAAGTCACAGGTCAGTTCTAAAAAATAAATTTGTTGATATTGCTATAAATCTTAGATAATTACATGTTTTATATCAATTTATTATTAAAAAATTATGTTCAAAGGTCAATTTAGTTTTAAATTGTATTTTTAAATTTAAAAAAACATTAAATTAAAATACTTAAGGAATTAAAAAATAATTTACTTCTTTAATTTAATATATTAAGAAGAAGAAAAAGAGAATGTTAATAGACAAAACGCGCGTGAGAGAAGAAAGCGCGTACTTGAGAAAACTTGCAAATGTCGCCACTATGACCCCATCATCGCTCCCCTGTTAGAATTTCAACCCACTGAGAGAGAGAGAGACAGAGAGAGAGAGAGAAGCCGCCGTTTCTTCCATTCTCCGCCAAACATTCAACCACCGCTAACTACCACGCAACAACCACAATCCAATTCAATTGAATTAGGGTTCCCACAATTTGTCTTCTCCATGGAACTCCAATAATTTCTTCCTCTCATGGACGATTCCGAAGACCCTTCCTCTATTTGGGACTTTTCCTACCTCCTCGACTTCAACCTCGACGAAGACCTCACCAATAGCTCTCTCCCTATCTCTTCTCCCTTCAACGACGCTCCCGAGATCCCTAACGACCGGGTCCGAAAGCGTGACCCCCGACTCACCTGCTCCAACTTTCTCGCGGGTCGGGTCCCCTGCGCCTGCCCCGAACTCGACGCCAAGCTCGAGGACGAGGGTTTGCCTGGCAAGAAACGCGCGCGCACCGCGCGTGCCTCCTCATCCGCCCGATGCCAGGTCCCTGGCTGCGAGGTCGATATCTCCGAACTTAAAGGCTATCACCGCCGACACAGAGTCTGCCTCCGATGCGCCAATGCCACCACCGTCCTCCTCCACGGCGAGTCCAAGAGATACTGCCAGCAGTGCGGGAAGTGCGATCCCCTTCCTTCACTCTTTTCGCCATCGTTTGATTCAATTACCTCGCTCTGTAGTTAGTTATATCTTTTAAGATGCGCTTCGATTGAATGTTAGTCACGCGATTGTGTAGTCTGTGTTGTCGTTTTGACGGTCAGCGCTTCGCAGGTTTCATGTTTTGTCGGATTTCGACGAAGGGAAACGAAGTTGCAGAAGGAAGTTAGAGCGGCATAACACGCGAAGGCGGAGAAAGCCCCTGGTGGACTCCGGAGGTGCTTCTGTGGCGGAACTTGAAGCTGTTACTCAGAATGAGGAAAACAATTATGATCCGGAAGCAGGAAAAGGTTTATGTTCAGTATTACAGTGCCCTGTTAATGGTTTCATTTGTATTTTTTCGTGTTTTTTCTTCATATGGCTTGTGATTTTACATTTTGTTTGCCATGAGTGGATAAACCTCTCTGTAACCGCTTACAGGAAAAGAAAATAATAAAATAGAATAAGTTTCTCTGTAAGCAAAAACTAGTTTATACATGAGTTTAAAATCATATAGGCTGTGTTTCAAGAATACTGTGTTAAGAATGCTCACTGTCTGTGTAATTGTGTATGCATTCCACAGACTGTTCAAATTTGAGTAATGAGATCAACGACGTAGTAGTGTTGCCAGATCATGAAGATGAGCCTGTTCCCATTCTGAGATCAGCTCCTGATGCCCAGAATGTTAATAGTGATAGTGTTGTGTCTTTGCCTGTTTCGGGTGAAACTCGAGTGAATAGCGGGAACACTTCTAATTCGCCTTCTTATTGTGATAATAAGAGTGCCTACACGTCTATGGTGGGTTGCCCTTCTTGTTTATTGTTTTTGTTCCAAATGTATGTTAGTATTGTGGAAGAAATTGTTGTTAACTTTTGCTGATTGAAAGTTCATTTGTAGTGCCAAACAGGTCGGATTTCGTTTAAGCTTTATGATTGGAATCCTGCAGAATTTCCTAGAAGGCTACGACACCAAGTATATTAAAGCATTGTTATTGCAGTTTAGTATTTGAAGTAACAAGTGGTTCTGCTGAATACGTCTTAGTAACTGATTAACAGGCAGCCAAATGCATGTGCAGATATTCCAATGGTTGGCAAGCATGCCTGTAGAGTTGGAGGGTTATATCCGCCCTGGATGCACGATTTTGACTAGTTTTATTGCAATGCCTAACATTATGTGGATAAATGTAAGGGCTCACCTTGATGTTCTTTACATAATGTGTTCCTGTGTCGTGTTTAAGTGGTCTTGTTACTGGTTACCTGCCTCAATCTTGGACTGATTAACTGTATGATTCTTAGTTCTGCTCATTACTCTGGACAGTTTTTGCTAAGTTTTACTGATTGAGGTTTATTTGTGCTTTAGTTTACCATATACTATCTGATACATATTCTCTCTTTTAATTTGATGACTAGAATTTTATACTTCAACTAAAAAAATAAGAAAATTTGTTTCCCCTCAGTTTTCAAGTTTTCACTGAAATGAGATTTTTTAATATTTTTTAGTGTTTTCTGATTTCATTTTTTTTTTTCTCTTGCTGTGAATCAACCAGTTACAGAAAGACTCTTTGGAATATGTCAACGAACTTGTTGCTCCTGGAAAGATGCTATCTGGAAGAGGGACTGCACTAGTTCATCTAAATGACATAATCTTCCGTGTTATGAAAGGTTTGTGTTCTTTCGTTTGTTCACTAACTATGTATTGGTGTTTTTATATATATCTTCTTTTTGGTTCATTCTCTTTAGTATATAACCTGATCCTTATTACAATACTGACGGTTTTGTAGGGTATTTATCCTCCATCTTGCAGATTTGTATTATTCCTCTAATTTTTCTAAAACAAATTAAATAATACCAAGTTTCTTTTGGATTAGTTTACAAAGTTCTTAATTTTTCATGATCTGTTTCTTTATTTAGTTAGGATTTTGATCTATTAATATATGTGAATTTTATTGCTTTATGTTTTGTAACATACTGGAACACATCGTATCATATCAAGTCAGTATCAATTTCCATATATTCATTCTTTGTTATTTTTTCTCCCTCACGAGCTCTGTAATTTCAACGAGCACATTTCAATGGTTACAGATGGAACTTCTGTGACGAAAGTCGAGGTAAACTTGCAGGCACCGAGACTTCATTATGTTCACCCTACATGCTTTGAGGCTGGCAAACCTATGGAGTTTGTTGCTTGTGGAAGTAACTTACTGCAGCCTAAATTTCGGTATGTAATGGTTACCTCTTCTAATAATTTATAAGTTTTTATTGCACATAAAAGTACCTTATAAATATTTTTAATATTATAAGGTATCAAAGTACTTAAAGCATAAATATAAAAAATAATTCTTAATATACTAAAATTATCATAAAATCAATTTAGAACTCACTAAATGCGGTCATATGAGAGGATGCAAGGAATGGAATATTTATTCTAATAGCATGTGTGATATGAAATGTTTACTCATACTATTCATTTGATCAACTACAAAATCGTTTTTTATGTAATATATAACTACTATACAAATAATATTTTTACTGTTTATTTATTATGTAATTGGATTGGGTTGAGTTCACAAGTTTGAAATTCATAAATTGGTTGCTTACCCAATTCTGAATGGGTGCACTAAATGAAGCCCAACCCTCAAAAAAGTATAATTGGATAGGGTTGGTCAGGATCGTGGGTTGTATAACCTGCTTACACTCTTAATTTGTGCAATATATATGGTTTTAGCAATGTTGAGGATCTAAAGTAGGGGTTAGCAGCATACATGAGAGAAAAGGGAGTGCGAAATGTGTAATAATTTGGAAGAGGGACTGGAGCATACTTAGATCTCAATGAACCCAAACTCTAAGTATTTTTTGTGTCCAATAAACTGAAAAACTATTAACTTGAAATTGGGTTCACATGCAACTGGTTGCTGGTAAATTTGTATTGTTTTTCTCCTATACATGTTTTAGGATTAATTTGGTTTTAGTGGACTTAGTCTAACTCAATATCACAAAATTGGTTTAAAAGACACTCACTTATGTATTATAATTTGACCATATATTAATTCAATGTCGGATCTCCAATAGACCCTCTCCTTCAAGGACTAGACTAGCCATCTCTAGCATAAGAATAAATATTTATGGGTGGTCCGATAGCGAGTGACATGATAAGTCTAACAAATTTTGTTAGGATAAACCTTGATATATATTAAAGTGAACTCTAAGCCTAATTCAACTCATAAAACTGACTTATAAGATAAGGTTTGCGTCTACTTATATACTATAATTTGATCATAATGTAACCATTTTCTGCTATTGTCTCATCCTAGTTATAGATACTGTTTTAAGTTGTAGGAAGCATACTAGTTAAAATCAAGGTCCGGAAATCATAAAATGGGTTGTTAGATCTCACAAGATTCATGAAATACATATATATGCTGTACATTCATATATAGATGCATATAAAGTAGCATAAATAAGAAAATAGGACCTTAAAATCAACCTTCAAACACTTAATTGAATTTAAATTCAAAATTATAAGAATGTAAAACAACGCTAATCCACCATAAGTACAAATCTGTCCAAGTGCAGCAATATGTCAAGTTGGATATTACAAAACAACCCTTGTGATGAAAATATTTTAAAAGAATCAGATAGATGAGAGACATGGCCAAAGAACCCACAAACCTAGTAATTGCAGCAAACAGTGAAGCCTCAAGATAGAAAACCCAGGAGATTCTTGCTGTTGCATTAAACAGAACAAGAGAGATGGGCGTGACAACAAACAACAAAAAGAAGTCACATTTGCAGTTTCAGCAGTTAGTGTGAGAGATGAGAGGCGAGAGAGAGATGAAGTGTGATTCAAAGAGATGAAGCCAAGGATTAATTCAGGAAGGAATACGGGCACATGAATTTGTTCAATGAAAGAAGGCATATGGTCTGTGCTTTATTTTTGGTTTAAATTGGGTTTTATGAAATGGGGTTATAAAACCTGATCCACAAGCTAAAAGAGAACTCACAAAAAGGGTCAATTCCACGATTGTGTTTCGATCTTCCTTGATGATCCTTAGTGTTTCTGCAAAGTTTTGATCAGTAACAAAACTGAAATCATAAAACGGGGCTTGCCTTCAAAAAAATGAAGTTTGAGCTCAATTATAACTTACATATTTTTGCATTTGTGAATTTGTTCTTAATTAATATTTTAACTTCATCAATTTGCTTTTCTGATAATCTACAAGCAGAAATGCGTTGAATATGTGGTATGTGGAGTGATAAGTAAAGAAATAACAAAGAATGCTAAAATATCCATCAACAATTTAAATAAAGAACTTATTGATAACCTATGAAGCCCAAATACTTACTATGACAAAGGGATATGACAATTTTTTGAAATATAGGATAGGACAATTTTTTTTAAATATAGGGTACGTTAACAAAAATTGACATAGTATTTTATATGCAGAATATTTGTAAAGTAAAAGACGTTGATTATTTCTTATTAATTCATAACTATGGTGATCACAATTTACAAAGATATTTGTGATCATAAAAATAATAGTTTCTGCCAATATCATAACCAAACTTGATTAAACGTATCAATAAAAACATCTTGGATATAATTCAAAGTAAGTATTGTTTATGTACAATAGCCTAGAATTCCAAAGCATCTTTACTAAATTATTGTTTTATGTTAATTGTGTCATTCTCCTTTTCCCATTACCAGCATTGAAAAAAAAAAAAAAACTTCTACAGTTTGGTTCATCAGGAGTCAACACTGTCAATTCAAGAAGTCTAAACCATCATCATGTGGATCATGTATATCTCTCTTTTCATTAGAGTCAAAGATCGGAATGCACATAAACCAAATCTTGTCTTTTTTGGATCCATTTTGTTTCTGTTCCAAGAATGAATGAAGGAGTATGTGCTCTGATTTCTTTTACAAGAGTTAGGAAGGGCTTTGTTGCACAAGAAGCTTTTTTGAATACTTTTCTGATACAAATCCGAAATCCCAGTTGTATCCTAATTTTATGTTAAAATATGTAGAATGGATTCTGTTTAGATATGTATCTGGAAGTATTCATGGAGAATCGGTTGTAACACTGGTATGACAGTGATCCTTTCCATTTTTGGAGTATATGGGTTTCATAGTTCACAAGTTATCAATGTATCTCATTTAAATAATTGAACCCAATGTCAAGCTTGAGTTTGTTTATTTAATTAACAAATAAATGAGTTTGGTTGAGCATTTAACAAATCAAATATGAATAGTTCACAAATAACTCGACTCATTTATACCCCCACACACACACACACACATATATATATATATATATATTTTTTTTTTTTTTTTTTTTTTTTAAATTTAAGTTTTTTTTTTTGTTTTTACCCCCTATTTTTAAAATTTTTTGTTTTTTTTATTTACTTTTTTATTTTGTTTTTTTT
>Ga0099824_1011503_pt1 | contig 9986 bp, 5 predicted proteins | sample SiratrowhiteBW_FD_76837 | JGI IMG/M metagenome (GOLD analysis project Ga0099824, IMG submission 76837) | Root nodule microbial communities of legume samples collected from California, USA - Siratro white BW | ecosystem: Host-associated > Plants > Roots > Nodule | place: USA: California | collected... | reverse complement strand
AAAAAAAAAGAAAAAAAAAAAATTAAAAAATATTTAGAAAACAACATTCTAATCAATAAAAAAAAAAAAAAAAAAAAAAAAAAAAAAAGTCGTTAATTCAGTCATAAAAAGTTTGGTTACTCTAAATTTTAGGAGACCAATTTAAGAAACAAAAACTGATTAGAAATTTGATAGCTAAATCGGTCGTTGATGGAGTTAAATAATTAATTAAAATAAAATAATTTTTGGTGATTAATTTGTTAATTAAATTTGAGACTATTAATAATGAAATTTATTTCAATTCTTAAATATATGTTTTTCCACGAAACAAAGTTTGATTGCTAAATGTTAGATTCATTATTAATAGCAACCGAAAATATTTAAATAATTAAGAGTTAGTGTTGGTCTTACTAATCAAGTTAATTTTAATCCAAAAATTTGGTTTCGTAGTTTGAACGATCAAAATTTTAGGTCATTATTTATATATATATATATATATATATATATATATATATATTTATTTATTTATTTATAAATTTTATAAGATTGCACGACCTAAAGTTACAATTTTAATTTATTAATATTAAATTTGAAAACTTAAATCAAATAAAAGGATGATACTTTCAATTTGCAAACACTTAGTAAAATAACAACAAATATAACAAACAACTAAATAAAAAGTTGTCACAAGTATTGTAAATCAGTCACTTATTCAAAATTAACAATTAAAAATGATTTTGAATCAAATTTAACTTACTGAAATTAATAAGTTGTTTTCAATTTGAAATAGTGGGTGTGATAATTATGATAGAGAAGGGGGTGGGAGGAGGCCAGCAGCAAGCAACCTGAATTTATTACAGTTTAGGCAATTCAAGAGCTGAAATCAATGAATCTTTGATTTCTTTTCCTATTTTAGTTCTTGCGTCTACTCAGACACTCTTCTATTCCTTCCTTCAACATTTTGAAATCCATAATTGCCTCAAACCCAACATTATTACACTTGTAATATTTCCATCAAACTCTTAAATTAGATCTCAATATATATATTCAGGTTTTTTTTTTCAGAACTTGATCAAATACCTACTAACATTGTCATTCTAGTACACAACCAAATGTGTTTCACAAAACTAACATTAAACATATCTAAAGTTATTTACAAACATATCCAGAGGTTTAAAATAAATGTTTTTTTTTTTTTCAAAGTGATACAATGTTGCACCGTAGTATTTAAAATAGATAGATAATTTTTTATTACAGAAATAAACACGTTTTGTCTGATTGACATAAATTTTTTTAAAAAAGTCATGCTAACTAAATACTACTTTCATTAAGATTTATAAAATATAATACTTTCTAAAATTATACAGAAATTATATAAAGGTAATGCGATTTAAATAATTAAAGTTGTGTCACACCGACACAACTTTTTTATAATAAAGTTCGTGAAACTCACACAATTTGTCTATTTACGTAAATAAAAAAAATTTATCCATTTATTAACATTATGATATAAAATTATATCAGTTTGTAAGAAAAATCGAAATAAAGCTACCTATACTGGGATTGAGTTTATCACACTTAAAAACCTAAACAACTACCACTGTGACCCGCATACTGTCACCTAAAATTCATAACGTTATCATTGTTTTTCATTTATTTTATCAGCAACACCTTTATTAAAGGTGTCATAAACAACTTTTTAGCAGAACTTTAGATAGGACAAGTCACATAACTATGTCTGTTTCTAGGGTAGTTAATAAGGTCATCCGTCTAACCCAGTTAAAGTTTATATATATTCTTAAAAAATAATTTAAATCTAAATTATTAAATTACATATCTTATTATATTATTTCAGATAATTTGTTATCATAAATATCAAGTTTTAGTTCAACCAATTGTTAGAATTTATTTATGACATCAAAATTTCTATACTCCTAATTTCAATCATATGCTTTGAAATTTAATATCAGTGACCCAATAAACGCACGAAAAATAAACAGAAAATTTTGTCGATTAAAAAATGTAAATTTTGTTTGATTTCGGATATTCATACAAATTTGTCTTTAATTGTTAAGAAAAGGCAACGAAGATAAAATAGAAGCTATATCAATTATAATTAATAGTTGATAATAATCGGTTTAGGGATTTGGATAACTTTTTTCTTCTAGTTTACTAATAAATCACAAATTAAACTCATGTTTCTATAATCAATTCGGTTTGGTGACCTAACCATGTCATGAAATCACTAGTAGAAAAAAGACATTCTCTGCCTTTGTAAATATAAATAATATATTATTCCAACATTCTTATCATTTCATTATAGTCTAATTGGTTAGGGTACTTGACTCTCACTTAAGAGACATGGGTTCAAGTCTTGCCAACACAGAGAGACGAGAGAGAGGTTTTGGTACATACCTGTCTCATAAAATCTAGTAATAATTGAAACCAAAAAAATTGACAAATTAGGTTTGTTTTTTTTTTTTCTTGTGCATTATTTTCTATATTTTAATATAATAGTTACTTTATTTTTTTTAAGAAAAATATTTATCAGATATTTTTAAAATTTTAAAGATAACATAATTTTTTTATTCTAATTATATCCTTATTACCAAATTTATTAAACATTGAAAATTGTTTGTTTAAAAAAAAAAAAAAACTGAAAGTGGTATAGTAAATAACTTATTTAAAATTACATTGAATATAAAGTAACAAAACAATTTCTTTAATTTTGGAGAAAAAAACTTAAACACATAAGTTATTTACTTCAGAGGAGGATATTTCCTTCAGTTATGTATGACCCATCTTTCAGCTATGAGGTACCAAACATTAATTTAATTATTTGGTGTGTAACTTACTAATACATTTCCTATAAAACGCAACTACTTCTGGGTTTAACACGAGTAGCATCCTCAGAGTCGTTAATATCAGCTGGATTCACTTTTTTCTTCTCAATATTAGGTGTTGAAACAATTTCTTCAAATGTTTAAATACTTGAATAGGTGAAAGTTACTTTATTATATTTGAGAATTTGATCATTCCTACACCTACAGGCTTAAGCTTCCTGATATTGCCAGAATTCATCCTATTTTTCACATTTCCTAGCTCAAGAAATTCGTAGGGAGCACTTCACAACAATACATACCATTGCCTCTAACCACCACAAGATTCGGTCCTTCAGTTGAACCATTGCAAGTTTTTTGGAATCCCATACCATAACAAGACAATCACAGTTAATTTCTCAAGTTTTAATTCAATGGAATTCAGATTCTTCATCTACTACTTGGGAGGATGTTAAATAGATTAAAGAAAACTTTACTAAGTTCAGCCTTGAGGACAAGGTTGCTTTCAGTGGCTGGAATATTGTAACATGCACACAAAATAATGTTGAACTGAACGAGGAGGAAAAGTTAGTTATGTAAAATAGCCACGTGGAGAGTGATCTGAAAGATAGGGACCGAAGCAAAATAAACAAAACATATTTTATTCAAGGATTTTGTATTGGAGGGTGCATATAGTGTTGTATGAAATTCTCCATGAAATTCTTCTCTCTATGTTATTCTGTTTCTTCCCTACCCTTCTCTGATTATTCTTTTTGTCTATCTTCCTTCTATCATATGTTCTTAATGCTCCTGAGATCAAGAATATGTTAGGTGTTCATTAATCTTTCTTAGTTCAATTGTATATTATTTTTCATACTGAACTTTTGCCACATTTAATAATATGAATAATATCCACACGTCTTATTCAGCAGTTCAGAAAATCCAATTTTTGTTAACATATACTATCTGAATAAGATGGCAAAAGTAAAAAAAAACCCAAGAAATAGTTACATAAAGCATGCTCATATGTGATTGTGAATTCTAACATTCCTAAAATGTTCAAGTCCTGTTTACTGGTCAAGTTACCTGTAAAGTTGAATACACACGACTGTTCCACTTTAGGAAAATTATCATTTCCTCTAAAATCATAATATAAAAAACTACAAGACCATTCGCTGTTTCCACACCACGCCATTGCTCCTTAGGTCTCGGTTTGATTCATGGTTGTATTAATAATTTATTACATTTTGGAAATCTTCAGTTAAGAAAAGAGCACACTAATTCTATGCAATTACTGAAATAAGATAGGGTATTTACTTAATACCTGAATTTGAGTTAAAATTGAAACAGTGTTACACGTGTACAAGCTTGACCATTATAAAAAAAAAAAAAAAAAGTGAATTGACCCACCCTCCCGTGTGTCTGTCTATCATACAAGCTTCACTTATAATAAAATTCTAAATCTATGGTCTTTTGCTCTTTCTTCCAAGTTTCCAATGAACCTTCCCATCAACTTCGTCCCTTCTTTTCCAACAACATTATCAAAAAATTCACACAACTTCTGATCACCAAACTTATACCTCCTCACCACTCTCTATCTCTAACACTGCAAACAACTCCTTTGGGGAGAACCTTGCTTTGATGCTCCTGCTGTCCACTCCTTCCTCTTTCAACCACTTGAGCCTCTCAACCATTGAATCAATTCCGCACTTGGGATGTGCAACTCTCAAATATGCAATCTTACTTCCTCCATCATGCTTCCTCACAAAAACACCTTCAACATTTGCTTCAGCCTCACAATTTTTCCTCTGCAGCTCTTCTCTGCATCCCTGTAGCCTAACAATCTCCTTTGCTGCTGTTTGAATTACAGATTTATTATCTGTCTGCCACAAAACATGAAATAGACATTGTTGGGGAGATTCAAATTTCAAAATATAAATGCATTCTGTTTCGACCACTTTCCATCACTTTTACGTAAAGAAAAAAGAGTCGCGCTTTTCTTAAAATTAATTTATGCATAAGTTCAATTAATTGTATCTTTTTATCCTCAAAACGTTTATGGGAATATATACATAAATAAACAAAAGATATTCTTAATAGTATATATATAAACTAATGTCTGTATACTTTGGTTCCATGTGGTAAAATTGAATGCAGGGCCAAGCAACACTGTCTCTGTCTCCGTCTTCTCGTTCTCTCGTTGATCATGTGCCTGAAACTGCGATCTCTTTCATTCTCTTGTACGTTATTTCTCTCCAGAGGGAAACTTTTTCTCAAGAACGCAAGCATTCTCTTACTCATGCTCTCTGAATTTGACCCGTTTAAAGGGTTATTTCTTCTGGCTAGGTCTCTATATGGAACAAAAGCACTTTGAGTTGCTGGAGGGAAAGTTTCACCATTGATGATATGGGAATATTGAACTACATCACTTTGATCAGTGGGCAAAAGGGATTGATCCCAGAAAATCTCACCCAACAGTTTCTCGGGAAAAAATGAATCCATGTAGTACTATTGTGCTTAGTTAATTTAGTTAAGAGCATATAAGAGAGAAAGGGTATTTATGCATTATGTGCAGAGGAAATGGGGCCATATAGCATATTGAAAACATGGTCAATTAAACTGTGTTTGACCGTTGGTGGGTCAAAGTTTATACACATAATCAAGCTCCAACCAATTACTATTTTGGTGGGTAGCCCCCGATCATGAACATACAAAATGATGGACCCACTTCAACATCCACCTTTCATGAAACTATAGTCAACTTTGTTTCCATTGGATTGGGTACGGTATAAGCAAGAAAAAAAAATATAAAATATCCACAACTTGGAAGTGATCCAAATGAATGATGTCAACGGCTCCCTTGTACACATTAACTCGAATATACATTGACTCGTTCTTTCTAAAAAAGCTGAATATGGAGCAGTGAAAGTACTAAAATATTGGAGAAGAAAGAGAAGATTGGAAGGGTTGGAATTATTTATTGAATAATCTTACTCAGAAGATACAAAATATGGCATTATTTATGAAGTGGTCGCAAGGGACCCGGTTGTCGAGAATCACAAGCAAGCAAACATAGAGATATAGTAAAAAAACACACTTCGAATTCAGGTTGGTGTAGTTTCTCGAAAAGAAAGTGAGGTTGTAATTGAAGTTTAGGTTTGGGTGGTTGGCGATTTGAAGGCGTGGTCAGCGACATTACCACCATGGCAGCACTTGTAATTAACGGAGGTAACCTCCATGACGCGTCCACAAGAGGCATTAGGGCATGTTATGGTTGCAAGGACATCAAGAGTGTTGAATTCGCATGGTTGAGGAGCAGGAAGATGACGCTTGGTCTCATAGTACTCTTGGAAGGCAATGTCGAAGCCTTCTTTGACCAGCACTCTGTCTTTCCACTTTTCGAAGTCAGCCACAGTCTGATACATGGGCTGGGCGTGCCCTAAAATCTTCACGTTCGACCCTTTGCTCAGAATGGCCCATCCCTGGGTGTCCTGCTTCAGGCAAAGCAAAGACTTCACAATCTCTTGGATCTCACAGTCCAACTTCTCCGAGTGCCTCTTCTGCCTCTTCCCTTCCACTCCGATCCAGAACCGTGGAACTATCTTCGGATCATCCTTCCCCAAATGGTAATGCTCTATTATTGCATCTGCTCTCTTTATTGTTTCGTGCCTCTTTATTTTATCCACTGCCGCACTGAATTCTCGGCTCCACTTCTCGCTGCCTCCATATATGAACACATACCTATCACCTTTCACCTATTTATTCATACACACAATAATTGTAGGGTTAATCACTGGATGTATATAGAAAACTTGGTATGCTGGTTTTGCCTTTTACCTGTATGCCGTGAAGATTTGTTTTCTTTACTTCATCCCAGAACCATTTCCATTTCTGCGCAAGTAGGTAAGCATCCGATTTTCTGAAAGGGAATGCGTCGATCCCCCATTCGAAGATGATGTCCAAGGCATCATCGTTCAGCAACACACCCTGTGGCTTCACCACTGGAAGTATAGGTTTACCCTGGAACTTTAGATCCTCTTCAATCAGCCTTGTGCCTGGCAAGGCTTCAACGTACTCCACCACGTACCATTTTATGTAGCCCTTCAGAGTGTTGAACACCTCCCTGCGCGCATCACCCCATCCACTCTCCATCGGGATCCACAAAATCTTGAAATCCTCTTTCTTGAATCCGCTCCTGTCATTCGGATCCTCCACCAGTCGCTCGTAAATTGAATTCAGAAGCCGAATCTCGTCTTCTATTCTGTCCAACCCCGAAATGAATAGCAACACGTACCTCTCCTTGAAAATCTCAACATTCTATCAAGTTATAATAATCACTCATTAGCTCATGTCCACTTACGATAATCTTTATCCCTATCACACTGTTTAATAGATTTTTTTATTTATAATAAGACGATTGAGAGCTTGTAATGATTCAACACTGAATTAAAGCTTGACACAACTAAATGATACAAACCACTATCCTTCTGGTGTTGCCATCGTAAATTTGCGCGTTCTGAGAGCCATTTTGACTGATCAAAAGCTTCAAAAAGTCTACGATGTCTTTAGGCTTGTTAAAGTTCCTCTTACGCCTCCGATAGTCTTCTACACGATCTGCAACAGAAAAATGTTAGCGAGTTAATTTCTTTTCATCTCTTAAGTAAAAACTAGATGAAAAGGATGGTATTGAAGGAAGCATGCAGAAACACTGAGCACACAACCTTTTTGCTGCTCGCATATCAGTAGTTGCCTGGTGAACTCATCTAGAGCGGGAGAAAGTTTGGCGCGAAATTCCAGTAACGGATAGTTCCTGAAACATAAAAAGTTTATGAATTAATTACTGGACAAGATTTGACATGAAGAAGATATAAGACTTACGATACACCCTGGATGTTGCTATTGCAAGCAACAAGGGAAGCGAGAACCCAGTAAACAACAAGGGGGATCTGCTCCAATGCATCAGACAAAGCAGGCACATCCTCGGTGTCATAGCTTTCATCAGCAGATAAGGTTCCCCAACGACTGATCTTCTCAACAGCCTCCAGCACCAGCTTCACTGTTGAGTTCAGATCAGCCACCGGAAGCTGTCTATGCTGAACCTGATTTAGCACTTTCAACGAGTTCCCTAGAGGGTCTGATGCCTGGTAAAGGTTCCAGAAGTTTCCATACTCCAAAGCGAAACCGGCTAGAGCTATCAGCACTTTTGCATCCCACGAGAAGCTTCTCAGTTGTTGAAGAATCCTTAGAGTTGTTTGGTGTGCGTTCTCCAGCCCCCAAGGGGTTGTTATCATCTGTCACCATAATCAATTACTAAAAACATTTTCTAATTCATTTTCTTTTATCAACTAAACTTTATTAAAAATTAAAAACATGCAGATTTCATAATTTTAACAAATAGTAAAAACACGGTATATTATAGTTTTATCTTTTAAAAAATATGCAATAACATTAGTGCATTCTTTTATCACACAAATTATCCATCTCAAATTTTAATTCTGACCGAAAATAGTTTTAACAACCCTTGTAATTCTATATTTAAGTTTTGCTTTAATAAAAACATGTGTATGAAGTGTATTAGAAAATATACTACTAACTATGTTGCAAAGTATATTAAAAAATGGGTTGATTTCTTCGCAACAAAATCATAATTAAAATACCTGGCAGGACATGAGCTTGAGTTTGGAGAATTCTGGTTTGAAAGTGCCTATGGCAATAGCATTTCCTGCAAAACCATTTTGCTCATCGATCTGCATGACACCCAAAATTATAGTAAGGTACATACTTGAAGCTATAATTATTAATGACTAAAAAAAAGGAATCTATAAAACATAAAAATATTTTGGTAAGTTATGAATTTGATTTTTGTTAATTTACCTTAAGAATAGCCCCAACAACTCTACTTGATAGCTTGATAACGCTGGACACCACGTTGAAAAGTGGCTCACTGTCGAACACTTCGTCATCGTAAGTGTGTGATGCGTACACTTTCTCAATGATGTCAGTGTCACTCAAAAGAAATGGGTTTGGCAGCAGAGGCTTTTGTTCAGGTTTTGAGATCGACATGTTGCTACTTCTTACGTTAATTGATTTGGATGGAAATGATGTGTTGTGCTATCATTAAGTTGCTCGACCTATTTATAAGTTAAGATTCTTTTGAGGCTTTACATTTGGAATAATTATTAACTTTAGGCTAGAGGAGACAATGTTTAGAGCAAAACTAAAAAAAGCACATAAATACACAGCTTCTTTATTTTCTGTAAGAAAACGTGAAATGTGCCCTCCCATGCAAAGTTCAGGTTTACCCTAATGGATTAGTTGGTGAGTGGCCATATGATAAAGGATATAATTGCCATGTTTTTCTCTGGTGTTGGAATTTGATGAAACTTTAGCTTTCTCAAAAGATGCTACGTCACTTGTCTAAAGGTTCAAGGCAAGAAGATTACGGTGGACAGTAAAAAAAAAAAAAAAAATACAAATCTTATATGACAATGATTTGTTTCCTTTGTTGGAATGGAATTTCCTTGAACTTTTGTTTTCCAGAAGGACGTACGATTGAAGGTCACTTGTCCATAGGTTCAAGGTAAGAAGATTTCGTGGGTCTTCACAATGAATTTTGTTTTCATCGTTACGTTACTTCAATAAAAATGTGTATATACTGTCTAATTCAAATTGTATATTTAAATAATTTGTTGATAACTTAATTTTAATCATATCATAACATGCATACGAATCACAAAATTTATAAATAAAATATTATTATAATTATTACATAAGCAGTTATATAATGTTGTATGTCTATGTTATTATGAATTTGACTTTTTGTGATATTCAGTCTTATAAGTAGTTGCGAATTTTGACTAATATTTTTGGAAAACAACTAAATATTAGATTAATAATTTAATAAAAATGTTGGTAGTCACTGAAACATCGTCAATTAAGCTATCAACAAAGAAATACAAGTAAAATAATGTTCTTAAAAAGAGATGCAACATACATGTATTCATTACCTGTATATATCCTTCCAATGGATCATTCAAAATATTATATTAGCAATTGAAGGTCACTCACGAACAATTTAATTGCTTGATCTTGAAGCATTAAACAACTAAAAATTGTAGTGAAATTAGGCATACTCTTTTTTTTTTTTTTTTTTTTTTTTTTTTTTTTAAAATTTTTTTTTTTTTTTTT
>Ga0099824_1011499_pt1 | contig 9990 bp, 5 predicted proteins | sample SiratrowhiteBW_FD_76837 | JGI IMG/M metagenome (GOLD analysis project Ga0099824, IMG submission 76837) | Root nodule microbial communities of legume samples collected from California, USA - Siratro white BW | ecosystem: Host-associated > Plants > Roots > Nodule | place: USA: California | collected... | reverse complement strand
CCTGGGTCTGTGAAAATGGGTCACCGAAACAGATGCGAAAAGGGGTCGTCGAAAAGTTGGATCCGCGAAAGTTGTGGCAATCATCCTTGCTCTTGATACCATGTGAAGATTAGCATTCAAGAAGAGAAGAAGAGAGGAAAAATGAGAAGAAGAAGATTAGGGTTCCATTGATGAGCAAGAGCAATACAATGTAAATATATATAACAAAGAGAAATAATAAAAGGACTAAACTACCTTTACATAAATATAAAACATAATATTTAACATATATAACTTATATATATTCAAATTTTGTACTACAAGGTTGCCCACGGTATAAACACAAGTCTATCTCATCAGCTTTGGTTGGCTATACATTCTCAGTTAAAACAGAGTGACTTAGCCCTAACTATCTGAATCACCATTAATCATGTAATTAACAGCATTAGACCTAAACAATATCGAAAACATGATCAGGGAATATTTGAGTATCTTCTAATATATAGTCTGGAAAAGTAAGAGTCTAGTAAAAATAATATGAATAGGTGAACATTTCAAGAAGAACAGAACTCAGATTATTCTTAACAAAATTAATATGTAATTGCAATAATTAAATTGTTTTTAATATTGATTTGAGCTTCAAAGTATTGCAGTATGAGATTGAGACCACAGAGAGAGATCTTAAGACATTGAATAGTAGTGTAAGTGATTTTGTAGGTTACTCCGGTCAACAAATTTTAGATATAGGATAGAACAATATTTAATTGTGTTACAGGAAAACTATTAGAAATGAAACTATAATTATCCAAAATGACATAATGATTTTTAAAATTAAGAAGGAAAAAAAAAAATTCTAACAACCTATTCAAATTGTGTAGTAAAAAAAGTTAATTGGTCTTAATGTGTTACTTTCATTTTGAGGCTTATGGACAAAAACTTTTAAACATGCATATTATTCTCTTCATGATGTTTTGTTTTTGTGCACATGATTCAGTGCTTCTGTTATCACAATGCAGGTGTCTTTTGGTCGTTATTGGATGGCCAAAATTTGTTTTATTTTTTATTTCATTTAACAAAAAATAAGCATTACAAAGGAGGGAAAATACTTTCTCTATATTTTTTTTTATTTGAGTTAACTGCAGAAAAAAATTGAAAGTACAACATTAGAGAAGAAAAAGTTAGAAAGAACAAAAGAAAACAGAGGATAAAAGTAAAAATATTTAGATATATTTTTAGTTTTAATGATAATTTTCTTTTATATATATCTTGTAAAAAATATTCTTTGTTTCTAGTCTTCTAAAATTGAAAACTTATATCTTTGGTCTTTAGTATTATGTGACATTTGTTAAAGAATTATGTGTTAAAAATAAATAATTGTTATTAGAATTTATAATTATATATACAAAAGATATATTTTTTAGTGTATAAATTTGTATCATAATATTTTTTTCTCATGATCTTACTTGTTATTTATTTTTTGCTCTACTTTCTGAATAACTTGTATCCTCCACGAGCACATCACAAATTATCTACTATTGATGATTTAATTTTAATTTTTTTCCAATATAGAGTTACACAGTGTTTTTCCCCTAGATTAAAATAAGGTCTACTCCGTTAAAGAAAGGGACTGAGAAATGGATTGTGGATTCAAGCACTCTATAAACACAAACAAACAGTTAATAACTATTTTTTACTGATAAAGAAGAAAATAAAAGTGGTTTGTAGAAAAAAGGTGGGAGAAGTCACTGCCGCTTGTGGACTTGAAGTGGAAAATTTAAATAAAATTAATGAAATGGAAAATGGTCTGATCATACTCTTCAAGAATTAATTAATGGCCAACAATGAGTGGACCATCAAATCCACCAATGGAGTTTAATTATGAGACATCAACATGGCTACTGAGAGCACAAAACTCCAAAGTTTTCCCACTGCTTTGTTTTTGTTTAATTTCTACCACTACAATACAAGTAAAAGACAGTGCTTTATTTAAGTACTGTGCTCTATTCTCTCTGGGCATTTTCTTTCACCCAAACCTTTTTTTTTTTTTTTTCATCTCTCTTTCTCTCAAAATTCCTTTCTTTGATCAAACTCAAAGCATGTGGTGTGGTTTCCAGAGTAGAAGCAAGGTAATGGGTTTTAGAAGCAGTTTGTTTCTTCCATGTGATGTTTTTTTTTTTTTTTTACTATCCCTGCATCTGTCGTAGGTTGTTGCACTAGGTGAATTGGGTTTGTATAGTTTTTTGTCGTCAAATTAAAATCCAAAGGCTAAAACCTCTTCTGAGTGGCTTATGACTTTCTTTCTATCTGTTTTATGTCTTTTGGAAGCTTTGTTCTTTTTTGCGTGTTCATTTATATTATATGAATGCGTTTATCAGCCAAAATATTTAGTTCCAAATATCACACTCATCAATTCAGTGTAATTACACTACTGGATGGATTCTTACACAATTGGCATGTTTCTCTTCCTTTAACTTCGTGATCTTGTTTAATTATTAGATTTGGTTACTTATTTGATCTTTATAAAAAACTTTATATTTTAGTCTCTACCTATGTTAATTCACGTTAGTTTTTATAGACCCCAAAATTGACAAGCTCAAAAGTGTACGTTAAAATCTCTAGTCTCTAAAATTAGAGATTAAAATATAATAATTGCGTGGGAATAATTATTATCATTGTTGATTTGAAAATTCTTAAAAAAACAAGAAAGTCATCCTCTTTTTATCATTTTACCATTAACCTCGTATATTTCATGATTTTTTTCTTTCTTTTGTGATTTTAAAACAAAAATGTAAATGGATTGTAAATGAGTTGAAACACTCCATTAAATGCTTCGATCTTATTTATTTATTTAAAAAAAAATTATCATAAAAGGACATTCTTTGACAAGTCCAATTTAGCAGTAAGTCACTGTTCTTGACAAGAAGAGGTACTACGATGAGTTTGACCGGAACTGTGAATGATGCAACTGCTACAAATTCTCCCTGTGGCCGCTCTGAGACCTCAGGATCAGGGTCTTATTGTGGATCTTCATCTAACAACAGTTCAACTCATATTTGCATCCAGTGTGACTTCAGCTATGATTCTTCAGATTCAAAGTCTTATCATGGATTGTCATCTGAGAACCCTTCAACTCCTCTAAGCATCAATGGAATACAGTGTGTCAGATCAGAAGACAATACTTCAGTGGAGCAACTTCTAGAAATTGAAGACATGCAAGAGTTTAGTACTGATGAACCACTTTTTTGGCCATATGAAGGGAAATTCAGCTGGAGTTTTGAGGAATCCTGGAGCCCATTTTGTATCTCACCAAGGGGAGGGCTTGTGTTTGGTTCTACAGAGTTGAATGGTGAGAAAGCTGCATTGAAAGGCACAAAAGATGACAACAAAGTGCTATGTGTTGACAAGACTCTTCTTAATGAGGATCATGAGTCAAATTATGACATTTCATTGGTTAAAGATTTTTGTTTGGATGAAGAGCCCGAGATTTCAATCGAGACATTGGTGGGGCTGAAGGAGTTTGATGGACGTGAAGGGCTTGATTCAGAGTTTAATGGTGATGTGTTCATGCTGGAGGAATCTCTCAATAACTCATGCATGGGACTGTAATTTCTCCAAATAGGGTGAAGAGCGAGCTTGACATTAAATATCTTTCTTTATAAGACCCTGCCACTTTGTATGGTAAACTTCCTCAAAATACAATTGAAGCTTATAACTTTTTGGTAGACTGGGTAAAAACAGGTGACATTTTCTATTTTGTCAACTGATTTATATTGTATTATTTCAGTTAATACAATATTTAAAAATGATTACAAAATTATAATTTTTTAGCTTAGTTAATCATTTAAAATAAATTAAAATAGGAAAAGTAACAACTATTTGATATTATATATATACATTTCAAATTATCAATTACATACTATCTTTTAATTCCTAATTGTTAACTTTTTCGTAAAATTATATGATAATTTAATTCATTGGGGGAAAGAATGGGAGGAGCATTGGAAGATGGACGAAGCCTCCGGGCCACGAGAATTTTCCAAAATTACTATAGCAAGTTGTTTTTCAACAAAACTAAAATTCAGTTTTGTAAGTACTTTTGGAATTGTTTTTTATTAAAAGTATGAACAAGCTGTGCTTGGGACAGAGCTGGGGAGGTATTGCCATTGTTTCCAAAATCCTTCCCCTAAAACTATTTTTGTGTTCTTGGGTGTAACCTTTCCAGCTTAAAAATATATTTCATACCTGGCTGTACCAGAGTTGAATTTGAAACACATAATTAACTAGCTGATTGTTTAAGTAACTGAGATTAAATTCAAGGAAATAATGCATGCCATACACTCTGTAATATACCCAATTAACATTTGACAAAACGAAATTTAAAAACATGATGTCCAAAATTAATTTATAGAAACCCTCTCATATAATCTCCTTCAAATTTTATTCTTCAACTAATATACATGCTACTTTTAGTTTATGGAGAAAATAAAGTCTACTTTTTCTTGTAAAAAAGCTCGTGAAGAAGCTAATTTTAATTTGTCTTTTTATTTTATTTTTCTAAATAGAACTCGTGGAGATACTAATTTCAATTTTTTCTATTATTTTTCTCTTTCAAAAGGAACTTAAGGAAAAATTCGTTCACAAGTATTAACCTACTAGACTTTCATTTTCTAAATACTAAACGACCAAGACTTCAACAAACTGGCTTCTGCAACCAAAACTTGAATAAACCTAATTACAACGATGACAAGTAAAACAGACAAATACTAAAAGAAGTCGACTTTAGGCCCCGCACATTGTAAGAAGATGGGAGCATCAAATCAAAGAAACACCTTTTGTGCATTATAACTTCTGATATCTTACGTATTCCTATGGCGAGCAATAAGCAAACTATAGGGAGACTTTTTACAAAGATTATCAATTACTATGAGTGACCTGGCCTGATTGGATTTTCTGTCAATCTTCTCCAAACCATCCTCCCACAATGAGCCAAGGTCAAGATAGCAATGAAATAAAGAAGAGGAATGCCAACAGCACAACCACCAGGCGCCAAATTCACCAGTGTCTGAATAAGGAAACAGCAAGTCAAAGAAAAAAGTGTAGTTTTAAGTAAGTATTAATTGAAGCCAAAATTCATCTAAGAATCATTTAAATTCCAAAATCTTAATCCATAAATATAGTTCACAGTATATCCAGGGGACCTTTTATTATTACAAATTTAATGTTTTCTGAAACCTTCTAAAATTCAAGCAGACAGGCACCACTAGTGAAAGTTGGCTGGTTACTAGTTACAGTTGTAAATTTTAGGCAAAAATATAATGCAAAGAGTGAGATTTTACCACCATTCCTGCAACAATGTGAACAACGGGAACAAAATATCTATCCACTTTGTTCCCCTCTGTGTACCCATTAAATGCGATGACCATTGAGAATGTGTGGATTGTGACAAATGCAAGAGCAATAATAGCTGCAACGTATATAAAAACGGTGAACTAATTGGAGAAGTTACATACTAAAAATATCATATCTCGATTTGAAAGAGAAAAAAAAAAATCAGAGCTATTGCTGTTTATATATAGAAACTGAGGCTTAATGGGAGGAAAACGCTATTAAAAGGTTCTCATGAGGCAATAAATGAATGAATATGCAAATCCTTAGATGGCAAAGTTTTCAAAAGTTTGAAGCTGTAAAATCCCATCTTATAAATGCATACAACAACCAGCGTTGCGAAAACTCACCAGAAAGAAGGAAAAATGGAACTTTTGAACACCTGTCAACGAAATATGTTGCAGGACCAAATGCAGGAGTTAATAGGCTGATGCAGAAGAACACAGCATGGGCAACACCATGACCCAACCCACCAGCTGTGAAAAATAAAAATCCAATATTCATTTTACTAAAAAATCACAGTTTATCGTGCACAATATAGATCATATACCAAAAGGAAAATATCTTTTTCTAATAGCATCTTAACAAGTTATTCATTTTATCATACAACTAAAATAAAGGATCCAGACAAAGGGATTATCATCAAGGTTATTCCAGCAGCTGACAAAAGCAAATAGCTAATAAACTAATCCAAAAGTTGATCAAACAAATGCAATCTTCATAGGCATGAAAGCCTCCATTTTCTTACCCAGAGCAATCAGCATCTTATCTGTCAGAAGAAGATGTGGTTTTGATACTCTGTCAGCAAAGGCATCTAATATGTCTTCTAACCTCCTACAAAATATCAACAGGAAAATAAAATAGAATAAATAATCCAGACACAAAAGGCAAAAGCAACATTGGTATAGCATATCAAAATAAACACTTTGTACAAAATTGTCAGACACTTCCTCTATCATATTGTAAATTAGTTTCCAAAAGCATAAAATGAAAACAAGGTTAAATTATAAACTCAGTGTCTATATCCAACACTATTTTCGTTTTTCCCTGCAAGACAGTTGTTCACAATTTAGCTCTTACTGTTTATTAAAGTTATAACAGTGTTAGGACCAAAATATAGAATTTTTAATGTAGGATGGACTAATTTTTTTTTATTCAAGTAGATTCTAAAATGAAAAAAAAAAAAAAAAAAAAAAATGTCAAAAATTATAAAAAAAAAAAAAGAAATAGTAAACGATGTAATTTTGGTGAAATTTTGGATTTCGAATATCTAAAATCTTTTGAAAAAAAAACCATAGTTTTGCAAAGTTCTTTGATAAAATCTCGGATCTATACAATAAAACCACACAAATTTTAAAAATTTTTTAACAACTATAGACAGGTAAAATAGAAAAAAATATGTCAAAAATACTAAAAAATCCAAAAGCAAACGCTAAATGATGGTATTCTGAAATGTTTTGTACTTCAAATATCTATATTTTTCTTAATAAAAATTCAAGAATTTTCCATAATTTTTTGATAAAATCTATAATCCGTATAACAAAGCTCCACAAAAATGTTTAGAATTTTTTGACAAGTTTGGATAGGTGAAATAGGAAAAAAGGATGTCAAAAAACACATTGAAACTTATGAAGAATTTTGGATTTCAAATGTCTATATTTTTTTAGAAAAATGTTCCATGATTTTCTAAAATTCTTTGGTAAAATCTCTAATCCATAAAATAAAAGAACATACAAATTTTCAGAATTTTTTTACAAGTACATATAGACAAAATTGAAAAGAAAATGTGAAAAATAATAAAAAAAAAACAAATAGAAAATCGCATAATGTTGAAAAAAAAAATCATTCACATATCTATATTTTTTTAAAAGAACTTCTAGAAATTTCTAGAATTTGTTGATAAAATCTCTAATCCTTGCATAAAAACACTACAAAAAATTTCATAATTTTTACACAAGTTTGGGAAGCTGAAGTAGAAAAAAAAAGATGTCAAAAATGCTAAAAAAATAAAAAAGAAATAGTAAACAATGAAATTTTGGATTTCAAATATCTCAAATTTTTTTGAGAAAAAAACATAGTTTTGGAGAATTCTTTGATAAAACCTCGGATCTATACAATAAAACAACACAAAAATTTTAAGAATTTTTTGACAACTATAAACAGGTAAAATAGAAAAAGATGTCAAAAAAACTAAAAAATCAAAAAGCAAATAATAAATGATGGAATTATGAAGAATTTTGATTTCAAATGTCTATATTTCTTTGGAAAAATGTTCCATTATTTTCTAAAATTCTTTGATAAAATCTCTAATGCATAAAATGTCAAATTAAAAGTACAGATAGATGAAATTTAAAAGAAAATGTCAAAAATAATAAAAAAATTAAAAAACAAATAGTAAAACACGGAATTTTGAAAAAAAATTATTTCACATATCTATATTTTTTTAAAAGAACTTCTACAAATTTCCAGAATTCGTTGATAAAATTTCTAATCCATTTAATAAAACACTACATAAAATTCCATAACTTTTTGACAAGGTTGGATAGGTGAAATAGAAAAAAAAAGATGTAAAAAATGCTAAAAAAATAAAAAAAATAGTAAACAACAAAATTTTGGTGAAATTTTGGATTTCAAATTTCTCAAATTTTTTGAAAAAAAAAACACATAGTTGTGCAAAATTCTTTGATAAAATCTTCGATTCATACAATAAAACAACACGAAAAATTTAAAGAATTTTTTTATAACTATTGTCGCAACCGGGGTCACGAAAGGGACAACGAACAAAAATATTTTTAATTTTCAAAATAGTGGAGTCGCCACCATAGTTTATTAGGAAAACTATGGAAAATCGAAAACAAGACAAGGCAAGTTCGCAAAACCGGATTTAGAGTCCGGGAGTCGGTTACGTGTGGGGAAGGTACTAGCACCCCATAACGCCCGGCCTACGGCGGTACCTTTAATGAAATGAGCAAAAGAGTGTGATTTTCTGGAATATTTATTTTTCCCAAAAATGAAATAAAATGCAAACAATAACAAACAAATATATTTTTTAGAAAAAGGAGTCAGACAAGGATTTGACCTCTCTAATCAGAAACTACTTATGATCAAGGGTTTTCTAGGGATTGAGAAGAGTGTGGGTGCAGATCTGGATTAATGGGGGTGCAGGAAGTAGATCCGCTAATCAGAAATCCAACAGGGTCGAGGGCATTTTGGGGATTAAGAAGAATTGGAGTGTAGATCTTAATTAATGGGGGTGCAGGAAGTAGATCAGCTACTCAGAAATCCAACCAGGGTTGAGGGCATTTTGGGGATTAAGAAGAATTGGATTGTAGATCTTAATTAATGGGGGTGCAGGAAGTAGATCCGCTAAACATAAATCCAACCAGGGTTGAGAGCATTTTGGGGATTAAGAAGAATAAGAGTGTAGATCTTAATTAATAGGGGTGCAGGAAGTACCTCCATTGACCAAAAACCCAACTAGTGTTGAGGGCATTTTTGTAATTGAGAAAAATGTGAATAGAATGACCCAACTCCTAAATCCTAAGCCACCACCACCTTAACTCTAAGCCACCATCACCTTTCTTCACCCATGATGAACCAAAAGCAGCAACAGCGATGAGGAAGGAGTAGCGGAGGCAACGGCACAGGACGTCGGCGACGGCGGCAGCGGCGGCGGTACGGTATGGCGGCAGCGGTGCGAAAAAAATGGCAGTGACGGCAGAAGTCGTTTTAGAGCTGTTTTAGAGTGGTTTTGGGAGCACAAAATACATGAACAAAATACAGAGCAGAATGTATGGAAGATGGAAGATGATGAATTTTTTTATTATTTAAGAAATAAGAAAAAAAAAAATTCGTAAAGAGCAAAAGGACCTCCCTTTCTTATATTTTTATCTTTATATGAAAATGAAATGATGAAGAAATAAAAAAACATCACAGGAAGATAAGAACACAAGATTTACGAATTTCAAACTTCAAGATCCATATAAAAATCTAAACTTTATAAATCATACCTGTGAGTGTTCTTCAAAAATGATAGTCTCATTTACAAAAATTTCTTGCTTTTCAGTTTTAAACTCAATGTGGATAGTAAGACAGAAGAATCAATCTTCTCTTCTTATATACTTTCTCCCTCTTTTTTTCTCTTTTTCTTCATTCCTCCCAAAGTGATCAGTCATTCTTTTTTAACGTAAGAGTTGTTACCACTTAAGTGAATCTCATTTTTTATTATTTAATTTATTTTTATTCTAAAAGTAGTTCAAAGCAGTTTTGAAAGATTGACTCTTTCTTTTTTTTTATTATTAAAGATGAATGGTAGATGAACGTGAGATAAAACAGTTTGAGAACGGTCATATTTTATTTTTTATTATTGTGAAATGGAGAACATGGGTGGATTGACTGATTCTTTTTTATTATTATCTTTATTTTTTTTGGTGAGAAGTTAAGATTGAGTGAGATTGACCAATTCTTTTCTTTTATTATTATCTTTATTTTTTTTGTGGGAAGTGTCAACACCCAATTTCGTCCGGGTGGATAAGTTTTTATTTTTCTTTTTCTTTTTATCATTTGAAAAATAGTAAAATAATTTTTTATTTTTTATTTTTTTTTAGTTTGAATTTAGGATGTGTT
>Ga0099824_1011495_pt1 | contig 9994 bp, 4 predicted proteins | sample SiratrowhiteBW_FD_76837 | JGI IMG/M metagenome (GOLD analysis project Ga0099824, IMG submission 76837) | Root nodule microbial communities of legume samples collected from California, USA - Siratro white BW | ecosystem: Host-associated > Plants > Roots > Nodule | place: USA: California | collected... | reverse complement strand
ACTTGAATGTTTTTTTTTTTAATTTAATTGAAAAGGAAAAAATTTTATAAAGGAAAAAAAAAAATCGGTTAAGCAAAAAAAAAAAAAAAAAAAAAAAAAGAGTAACAACCAAGAATGGTCCCACAAGTTTTGTGGATTTTATGTAACAGGTAACAAAATAAAAAGGGCAGGCAATGAGTATATCAAGAGATATCCTCGCCCTAATAGAAGGGATCCTCACCCTAATAGAAGGGACGGTTCAAAGAAATTTAGTTTTGGTATTTTTAGAAAATATTATCATTTTGATAAAAAAATATTTTTATTATGTTATAAAATCAAAATTTACACACATATTTGATATTTAAAAATATTTATGTGTTTCACAATAAAATTAAAATTTATACATATTATGACTGTTGAAATAACTAGCATTAATTAAAATAATAAATTTTATCACAGAAATTGTGAGTTCACTCATATGTTTTATAACTGTCAGATTTTTAAACCCCCTTTTTTTTTTTATTTATCCCTCTTTTTTTAATAATTATATCTTTCTAGTCTACTTAATCTTTATTTATGTATTATTATGACATACCAACGAGAAAAATAAAATAACATTGTTTTAAATATTTTATTAAAAATTATTATATATTTCAGTTTCTATATAAACTTAAATAACAACAAAAAGTAACAAAGTGATTAATTATATATAGTCACCCTCAAGTTTTAAACCAGTTATAGTTTATATGATTCTAAAGTAATTATTATAAAATCAACAGGGTAATTATTTTAATATGCTTTAAGGAAATCGTTATAATGGGCAACAAAAGATAATTATTATAAATAAAGTTTTTCCATACAGGATAGTATGCAATAAGATAACATTGTATATTTTTTTTAATTGCAATACATAAAATCAATTATTATAAAATCAACACACCTTTGTATTTAATATGCTTTAAGGAAATCATTATAATATCAACAAAAGATCATTATAAATAAAGTTTTTCCATACAGGATAGTATGCAATAAGATAACATAGTAGATTTTATTATTGTAATACATAACATTAATTATTATAAAATCTAAGACACTTTCATATCCAATATGTTTGAAGGAAATAGTTATAATAGTCAACAAAAGATAATTATTACAAATACAATATTTCATATAAGAAAGTTTGTGATAAAATAACGTTATAGAAATTATTTTACTGTAAATAAATACATAACGTATTTTTCTAATATGTATTTTAATAAAAACATTTTATTTTGTTTCTTAACTGGGTAAAGAATATTTTTTTACTATTTTTTTAATGGTTCCGTTTTGGCAAGGTTTAAAAATACTTACGTCTACTTTTTGTTTGCATTGCATTAATGCAAACACAGATAGAAGAATATATTTTTTTATCTAAAAATAAGGGCCTGACTTGGGAATTGGTATTATAGAGACTGCTGAGCTAGTTCAGGTATACGCGCATGCAGTGACTTTGACCTCTAAAAGGAGGAATTTCGATACGTTATCTAATTAACAGCTTAATTATTTAACCAAAAATAAAGTACGCATTAATTAGAGTCTTAAAGTCACAAAACTTTGAAATGAAACTAATTTTTTATTTGACTTATTACTAATGGAGAAGGATAACGAATGCACTTATCCCATTGTTTAAGGAAAATTGAATTACACCTATAAAATTACTTAGGTAATTTTCTTAGATTACTTAATTTTCTTAGATTACGGTAACCTTACTCATTTTATCCAATATTTATAAAATACCCACGTTACCATCATATACCTAGAATCACTTTAAAATAATACAAGACTCATCATTTATTGTAGTCTATGTCTCGTAAGATAAATACGAGATATTCTTTATAATTGAGTAAGTTGAGACATTTTCTGCCTAACGTATAGTAATTTATCATCAATATTCAGAACAATTAGCAAAATATATAATTAGCAACAAAATTATGACTAAGCAACACTAAAATCATGATTAAAGAAGACTTGGGTCTCCTCTAATTATTCATATATAGCATAGAAAGGTGAGTATTCCAAGGTAAATGGCTTAATTTTATCGTTACGAAAGTTGTTATATGTTATATGCTTGTCGTGACATTGAAACTCACCCTAAATACTGACTTGAGTGTGCGAGACCGAAAAGATCGAGATCGAAAAGATCCGAAGACTTCAGAACAAGTTGATTAGTAGAGGACATGGGCTTCTAAGGCAACATGCTTATTGGACACAACATGACAAATAATGAGAGACATCATTAAGAAGAAATGCAAAAATAATTATGTTAACTAAATGGAGTTGATGTTGGAACTTTGGAGAGAAATAGAGACACCAGAGAGGAAGAACACTAAGGACATGGATATGCTAAGAGCTGAAAATGCCTAAATGTAGTAGAAACTAGAGGATAGTGGAATAATATCGTTACACCTCGAGTAGGAGCACAGGGATCCTGCAAGCTCCAACCTTTACCTCTTTTTCAAGACATAAGAAGTTGTTAGCATCCAAAATATACAATCTCAAACTCTTACCTCCATGTACACACCATGGACGCATCATCTTGCCATTATCCCTTTGTGACGGGAATAATGGAAAGATCCCTCTTAGAAAAATGGAAAAATAATCTTACCCTTGACAAATACAATGGCACAATGGACCTAGATTAGCATGTTGAGATATATGTCATGCAAGTCAGCCTGTATACCTTCAAAGATGCAATTATCTGTAGAGTGTTTCTGACTTCCTTAAAAGGAGTTGTATTGAATTTGTTCACCCGCCTCTCCCCAATCAATTGATTGCTTTAACATCCTTGTCGCGAAGTTTAGACACAATTCACAACAAGCCGACTACATAACCTAACATAGATAGCCCTCATCAATACTAGAAATGAAAGGTGGAATCATTCCACACATTTGTGGAATGATTTGGAAAGGCGGTCCTTTACATTAGAAATCTCATCCTAAGGTAACCATGCATCACATGGTCACTACTCTGAAGCCGAGACCTTTCATGGATAGTCTATGCAAAAAGGCAGTGTTAAACCTTGATGAGTTGTGACAAAAAAAGTCGCTAAGTTCATGCAACTTGAAGAAGTCAAAGATTTCTACTATGAAATATAGATCAACTCAACCACAGAGGGAAAGTCCTAGGATAAAGATAGTTTTTGACAATCCATGCCACCACCATGAGAGCCAGCACAGGGACTTAACTTTGCAAGATATGTACCGTTGAATACAAACAAGGCCTAATTACTTGAGGAAACCCTAAACTTTGGGCTTATATCAATGCCATGAAACATCATGACACCCCGAATGTCGAGCAAAGCAAACACTATCGTTATTATCAAAATTATAAACACAACACTAAAGAATACATGACTCTAAAAGACAAGATTGAAGAGCTAGTGAAAGTTGATGACTTTCACTGCTTTTTCCAAAAGAACACGAAGAGAAAAAAACCATCATGGAATAATAATAATCCAACAAACAATGTCCATACCTAAAATCAGAAGAAATGAATGTATGAGTACAACGATCGAAGAAACCAACTAGATGTAACCCATGAAGAAGTATATTGATGACCAGGAGACAAAAAAAGAAAATAAAGATAGGGCAATGGTGAAAAAGCAGCTTGGTTCATAATTATTTGCCAAGACCTATATAGAAGAGGATACTCGACATAGTTGCTCGGGTTTGTAGCAAAATAGTAGGACAAGTACATCATGAACGAACTACATAACAATATGTGCATGTTACACTCTGACCAAAGAACTATAGCCTCACAAGTGCTAAGGGCAAAGTATTACTGGTCAACTTGGAGAAAAGATTGTGTCAAGTATGTGAAGAAATACAAAAGTTGTCAAGAGAATGACTATCTGACACATCTCACCACTAAAGAACTGTAGGGGATTAACTCTCCTTATTCTTTCACTCTTTTAAATATTGACATAGTCAAGCCATTTACATTGGTGTCCGAGCAACAATATTTCATATTAGTGGTAGTGGATTAATCACAAAGTGTGGACTGGACTCGAACCACTGGCTAAGATAACAGTTCGAAACCAATTTACTAGGTGGAGGCTCATCGAGTTTTAGGAGTACCTTGGTATAAAGCACATAATTAGCTCATTCGAACAAGTGGAGGTGGCCATCAAGGTCATTCTTGTAGAGCAAAACTGAAATTAGGCCTTGCAAAAGGAAAGTGGATGGAAGAACTTACTGAGGTATTACGGGCATATTAGTGTGCCCCACAATTGTCCATCAGAGAGTCACCCTATAACCTAACCTATGACACCAACACGGTGCGACCCATTGAGGTTAGTGAATTGACTACACATTTAGAGCTAGTTAACCTCCAACTCAACAAAGAATGCCTCAGGATCGAGCTAGAATTCATGGAAGAATTTCATAACAAACTAAAGATACGAGAGGAGGCTTGTAAATAAAAGGCAGCCTGACGATAAAATGCAAAGGTCAAACCCACCTCCTTTAAAATAAGTGACATTGTATGGAGGATGAGAATCAAGGCGTGGAAGGACTCTTTAGATGATAAATTTACACTAAATTAGGAGGGACCTTTCCAAATTCAGGTACATTTACCAAATGAAGGTTATTGGATTAAACACCTCAACGACGAAAGGATCCCAAAACATGGAATGCGATCCATGTAGTCTCTTATTATGATTTAGTTAGTCTCTTATTAAAACTTCTCAGTTAAGAAAACTTTCACCTAAGTAAATCCTTATTGATAAGGCAATGTTCATTCTAACAATTATTAAACCTTATCAAAAAAGAAAGCTTTCTCTCAAGGGAATCCCTATTGAGAAGGTGACATTCATTCCAATGACTATTCATTCTGACGATTATGAAACCTTCTCGATGAAGGATGTTTACCCACGTGAACCCCTACCAAGAAGACAACATTAATCATTAATTCTTCTTGGCTAAGGAAACTTTCACCAAAGTGAATCCTAACCAAGAAGACAATACTTATTTCGATTTATCAGAATGGAAAGTTTTCACCCAACTAAATCCTTACCCACAAAATAACTTTTATTTTTACACTTATTAAACACACTGAGAAATTAACATTTCCCCTAAAGAAAACACATAGTAATAAGATATCATTTAGTAAATATTGGGAAGAATTCCACTTAAACAAAACATTCATTATATTTCCTAGGAACAACAATCTTTTTAACAAAAATGAACAAGCAATAGAAAAAAAAATATAAGTGTTTATAACTATATCCGAATATGGAAAAGGCAACTAACGACCAACTTAAAAAAACCACAAATATTGCAACACTATAAAAATAATAATAAAATATTGTTGACAACTGTAAGAGCAGTTGACAGGCCGAAATTCTCCACCACATCCAAAATCATGAACACGGTGAGGAGACAAATATGCACTGAAGATTTTCTGGTTAGGGAATTTACGAGGAAGTTGATCCAAGACGGATAAAATCTCTAAATCTTCCTTAGTCATCAATGACCTCAACCAATTATGGTACCTCAAAGGGTCCTTGGTCCAATAAAAAGGAAACTTGGAAGCATCTCCTTTATAAAAATAAGGGTTACTCACCTTCTCAACTAGTACTTTAACCCCCTCCCCTTCCATTAAAGTTTTTGTAAGAAAAGGTGAAAGGAGAGAGAAGGCAGGTTCTCAATTGACCACTTAATGAACCATCCTACCTAGTCTCTAGGCCTAGTACTATAAAAATACAAAAATACTTAGGACATTACTCTCAAACATAACTTTAAGAACAAAATCTGAAAAGATTGGAGCGACTTGGAGTGATGCCCACTTATTCGGATGCAATTGGTTAGGTGCAACATTTAAAACAAAAAGCACAACGATAGTAAAATTATTTAAAGCAAACTGAACATAAAAGTCTATTATTAAGCAAGAATAAAAATAGAAAAAAAATATATGGGCAATTCTTTTTGCCCATGATACATGTTGCCAATCAACCTACACTTGACAAAAACTATAACCTTGTCTGGAATCCAAACATCCAAAATATCGACACTATTGGTAAAAGAGCATTGTACAAATGACCATCGGTACTTGTTGAAGTACTCATAAGCCGAATAATCTACCTATGCATAATCTCTCCCTTCAAAGGAAAGTTGTTCTCGATATGCTCTTTTGCCTCCTCATCCATAATATTTGATATTGATCGAGCAATTTTATCATGAACAACTTCCCCATTTACACCCAATTCTCAACTAACACACGAGGAGTTACTCGTATATAGATTGTTGACATCCAAATCGAACAACATGTCTGCATCGCCCTGATACACTCACCTATTAGTACCCTTAGATTCCCCTGAAAGACCCAAAGATAAACTAGTATTAGCAGAAAAGGAAGACATCATTTACTTCTCACACATATCTCAGGAGGATGTACTCAGAAAAATTAAAGCAAAGAAATGGACACTTGAGAAATCCACAAGATGGACAGTTGAGAAATCCACGAGAACTCCTATTTATGGAGATGAGGGAATGAGGAGGGAGCGAATTGTCACAACCCCTCAACCATTATATCAATTCAAAACCAATAATTATGATTGTGTGACTCTTGGCATCTTTGACACGTGTAATCCCCAATGCCCAATTAAAGTTTTCTAGACACTTTGTAGGGTTATGCCCACTGAAACTTATGGGGCCAGCGTACCATATGACCTTGAGTTTATAACAACTTGGTAAGAAAATAAAGTTTTCTTTCAAGACTCATTGTACTCTACTAGTCTTAGAGGCCAGTGTACAACACGGTTACCGAGACCATCAAATCACTGACATTGCCTCAGTGCAAAACCACTTTTTTGGCACTCAACACGAATACAAGACTGACTACCACACCCTAACTTATGCCTTATAAGGTAAGTACGAGATATTCTCGACAAATGAGTAAGTTGAGACACTCTCAACTTAATGTATAAAATTAAAACCATAATTAGAGAAGATTTAGGCATTCCTCAAAGGTCCGTACAAGTAAAATCTCACCAAAAATAGTATAAATAGGCGATCATGCCAAGGTTAAAGACTTAACCTTTGTATTTATGAAAGTTACTATATGTTTCTAGTGGCACCAAAACTTATCTTTGAATGTTGACTTAAACGTTAGAGTATCAATGTACGTATCCTCAACTCCAAGATCGAGATTGAGAAAATTGGCAATAGATATTAAAAGACCAAGATTGAGAATTCAAAAATTGAAGAATTCAGGATAGATTGATTAGTAAAGGACAAATTGTAAAAATATATATACATACAAGAGAGAGAAGGGAAGAGAGCGAGAGAAAGAGAGAGTGGAGAATGTATGTATTTATGAGATGTAAAAGCTAAATTAAAATCATTCCATATAAGTTGTGCATTTTGATAGTAGAGGTTTATTTATAAGTTCTTAAAAGAGTAATTTTCTTTTTTTAAAATAAAAGTTTATAATGCCAAACTTATCTCTAAGTTATTTAATATATTATCATATTTCTGTAATTTTTGTATATTTTAAGATTATATATATTTTTTTCCGTGTTGGTATGTCCTGAAAAATGAAATTTATAAATAAAAATATTGTATCGATAGAATAAGAAGCCTTTCTTGCCGAAACTGATGTAAGAAATTTGGTCCTTCCCACGTTATAATTAAACTACCTATGATGTTTAAATAAATGGTCCCTCCACGTTTCTTTAAAGCGAAAGTTTTGTGATCATTCGTTCCTATTCCAAATTTTATTTGCGAGAGAAATGAAGTAAACATGTTAATCATACAGGATTGAATCGTATGGGTGTACAAAAACAATTTATCTTCATTTAAAGAATTTTGACAAAACTTTATTAATGGATAGTGGGTGAACACGAAAAAGATAAAATAAATAAATAAATAGCCAAATATTGTCGTGTAACGGGGAACCAATGCCTTTGGACATTGATTAGCAGGACCGATTGTTATAATATTTTACTGTAATCTGTAATATATTTTTAATATAAAAATAAAATCACTGCTTATGTTCGGAGAAAAATATCTATTTCGTATACGTTTATTATTTTTACTGAGGTTGTTAGTTATTGCTTTTCACAATGAATAATTCATACTACGATTAGACAATGATTATATGTCTTCCTTGTCTTTTACATTTTTTCCAAACATGTTTTTATATTTTTAAGCTATTATATCTGTTTATTTTTTGTTTTAAATTTATTTTACAGATGAATACAAACATTAGTAGAAAATATAATAAAAGATATAACTTTGTTTTTTATGATTTAAGTACTAAATAATGTCAATGTATATTTAATATCTTAAAACTATAAAACATACTTAATTCCTTTCTTGCATTAAACACGAAATATTTTTATACGAGGTAATAGATCATTACACTCAAAATAAAATTTCGGTTAAAATACTACGTGGAATTCTTCGCTTACAAGAAAACATGGATGTAGAAAGATTTTTTGTTTTTTTGCATAGTTTAATTCCAGATCAAATGCATTTCCTGTTATTGATCAAATTGTGGAGAAGGTATATATGACATATTTGTGTTTTTTTAACACCATAATCATTACATGTGGTTTTGAAACCCAGTACATCCCACGGTTTTAATGTCATATATTTACACTTGATTTTAGAATTTCCGTTAATGTCATATATTTCCTTACAATTTTAGAAGCCCTGTTAATAACTTCCTTCTATTTTTCTTTTAAAAATAATTATTCAAGTACAAATTTATTTTCTGACATTAATTCAATCGCCAGCATTGGATGCTACAATAGCAGCATCGCAACAATGCAGGAATGATAAGCCTCCATTAAAGGGCAACACGACTAAAAAGTAATTATGTCAAAGTAATAAAACCATTCTACTATTAAAGAAAGCTTTCGCCATTAAATTGTTCCATTTTAGTTAAACTCACCATTGTCAAAGTTATACAACCATAAACGATAGTGTTCTTACAATGCGGATACGACATTTTATAAAACCATGCTATCTTCTTTTTATGTTTAGTTATTTTTGAAGTGATTAGTTTGGGTCAAGTAGACACACATTGTTTATAAAAGCATTTTCACAGCTCATGTCAATATACGAATAGAAGAGTAAAATAATAATAAATATGTAATAATATTAGTAGTTAATAGTTTGGGATGTGTGCTTATAATATTCTTGATGAATTTTTACTTATCTGGAATCTTTGAAGATGTATAGTCTTTTATTTTGTTATTGTGTTAGCGTAACAATTTGTTTAAATGTATATTCTCATATAATTGGTTAGTTTAATGATATAATCCTAGAAAGTCTCAAGTGGTTTGAACCTTCTCGACTAGGTTAGGTTGGACTTTTTCGATTCAGTTAGATTTTTTCAACTTGGTTAGACTTTATTTATATAGTTTTTTTCACATATTGAGATATTATTTATGTTGAGGGTTACTCTGATTATTATAGAGTTGAGATGGGTTTGAGTCCATGTTGTACATATGGTTTCACATATTCTAGAGCCAAGGTGATTTCTGGTCCGTAATGAACATTGACACCCCATGTTCGAGTAAACTATATGAAAAGACTTATAAGAAAAATTCATTTCTTTGCCACGATCTTATCAAGTTCATACCATATACGTGCCCCCTTAAGCACATATGGGCAAAATGATAAAAAGAATCTAGAGTGTTCTAAATGTGTTTTGGGGGGTCATTCACAATTAATGCTAGTGGTGATGTTAAAGAGCATGACTATAATTGTTGAATGGAAATAATCAAATGGTTGGGGAATTACAGTGATGTAGTTGCATGTTCCTTTTGGTGCCTATAAAAGTAAGGTGGTTTACTATGGGTAGGGATCACTTCTCTTGTTTATGAGTCTTATTCATTTTTTAAGTTTTTTAAGTTTTTTTTTTTTTTTTTTTTTTTTTTTTTTTTTTTTTTTTTTTTTTTTTTTTTTTTTTTTTTTTTTTTTTTTTTTTTTTTTTTTTTTTTTTTTTTTTTTTTTTTTTTTTTTTTTTT
>Ga0099824_1011481_pt1 | contig 10009 bp, 5 predicted proteins | sample SiratrowhiteBW_FD_76837 | JGI IMG/M metagenome (GOLD analysis project Ga0099824, IMG submission 76837) | Root nodule microbial communities of legume samples collected from California, USA - Siratro white BW | ecosystem: Host-associated > Plants > Roots > Nodule | place: USA: California... | reverse complement strand
TATATATATATATATATATATATATATATATATATATATATATTATATAAAGTTTTTATCTATTTTTTTTATATAATAAAAAAATAAATATATATTTGTTTTTTTTTATTTTTTTTTTATTTTTTTTTTTATAAATATATATATATATATATATATATATATATATATATATATATATATCAAAAGAACGCATTTAATTATATATATATATACATATTTTAATTGATTAATTAATATTTTTAATTTGATAAATTAAAATAATTATTATTTTTATATGCTAAATTATTTTATCATAACTAATAATTAAGTAAATGCTAACGATTTAAGTTATTTATTAATCTATTTATATCCTTCAAATAATATAATAAAAAATGAATATTTAAATTATTTTTATTTTAATTTTAAAGAAAAGACTGAGCTTGTCCTGTACCACCCAGCATTACCAGTTTAACGTTAGAGAAACAAGTCAAAGCGAGTCAGCGGATTTCAAAATACCAATCCAATTCATCAGATAACTGGATGTGTGGATCAAAACTCACTGAAGAACAACTTAAAAAAAAAGAAGGAAAATTGATAAAACTATCTATTGTTGTACCGGAACAAAATATTAGCTGTAATTCTTGAACATGTCCCTAAAACATCTATTCTTTAGTTTCCACACTTTTTTCATTTTCTCTCTTCTGTCCCTAGCGTGATTGTTTCCGCGATTACCTAAACTTTACTCACGATTGCTGTGAGCCACCAGTCATAACTTCCGCATAAGAGATACAATTTGAAGCGAGTAAACTGGCGTTAGTTGTCCACAATTTTTTGTCTGAAAGACTGTAATAGATAAATCAGCAATCCATAACCTTCTTCAAAAACACCGCGTCACAAATAACTTAACAGTTATTCGTCATATTATTATATTATTATAGTATAGTTATTGATATGTTGTTTGGGTTGTGAAAGGATTATTATAGTATAGTAATTGAATATTCAAAATTTTCAATTTATTATATATTTGAGGAAAAAGAAAAAAAAAACCCAAATAAAATGGAAACTAAAAACATATTAAAATCTAGTACGAAAATTAAAGTCTTTTATTTCATGAACTTTGAAGGTTGCAACCTGTCTTTTGATATAATTGAAGCACAAGAAGAAGAATTGAAGATGAAAATGAAAGTACAGTGGTGCAGACACAGAACAACAGGAAGAAGATGTTCCTAAGGAATATTTAATGATGTGGGGAGGGAGGAATCGGAATATCTTTCAGTCCTTCCAGCATCAAGATGACATTCTTTATCGAAGGACGAAGAGAAGGATTGTCTTGCACACACCACAACCCCACCTTCACCATTCTTTCCATTATCTTCCATTCTACAACTTCATCCTCCCTCACAACCCTATTTAATTGCCCTTCTGCAAAACATTTATATACCCAGCTGGAAAGAAGTATCTCATCTGCTGAGGAAACATTCATTTCTATGCTGCGTCTGCGGCACACGATCTCCAGCACCACCATCCCAAAACTGTAAATGTCAAATTTTACCGACACTGGTGCATCCTTCTGCCATTCAGGTGCCAAGTACTTGCTTCTCCCATCGTCCTCTTTTCTCTTTTTTGAATTGTCAGACTTTAGTAGTCTTGCAAATCCAAAATCAGAGATCTTTGCAGTCCACGCTTCATCCATTAGTATATTTCGAGGATTTAAGTTGCAATGGATAATGCGTACCTCACACTCATCGTGTAGATAAAGGACTCCTCTAGCAATATCCAATGCGATTTTTAGTCTGTCTCTCCACGATATTTGTTTCTCATCATTGAAGATAAGACTTCCAAGAGACCCGTTTCTAACATATTCGTAAACAAGAAGACTCCTAGCTCCATCGATGCAAAAACCAACGAGCTTAACCAAATTCCTATGATGTGTTCGAGCAATGGAAGTAATCTCGTTTCGAAATTCCCTCTCCCAGTCATCAGCATCAACTCTCTCCAATCTCTTGACAGCGATACTTCTGCTGTTGTCACCTGTTTCGCCTCTGTAAACCGCTCCAAATGATCCTCTCCCTATCTCTTCCGTGAAGCCTCCAGTGGATTTGACAAGTTCATCGAAAGAAAATGAACGCAGAGAACATTCTCCGGTAAATCCCAGGTTCTCACTTGCAGACAACGTTCTATACTTATGCACCTTCCGCTTGTAAGTGAGGAAAATGGACACAGCAACTATCAAAGATAAGAATGAAATGGAACCCAAAGTAAAGGCTAAAATCATTATCAGACTTTTCTTGTTATCCGTAACCACAATTGAAATTGGATTTTGGCGGATTCCTGAAGCATTCTTGAAGAGTGCCACGATGGATGAGTTTTGAACCCATCTGCCATATGCTAGCGGGAGTCCGTATTTTTGGCAGTTGCCATTCGAATATAATGCTGCTCCGCATTCACAATCATCCAACAAAGACTTCTCGCACTGGTTCTTCGTCATCGGTATGACAGAATATGGACTATCAGGCCAATACACATCCTCCAACTCAGTAATATTATACAAAATCACTTGGTTTGGGGCTTCCTTGCTTGGGCAACCATCTTGTGCATAGCTCAGTACGCAGTCCAGAGACACGTTACCACTAATGTTGGAGGGGACGAAACCAGGAAAACACTCACACACGGCATCGCCTGTTACGTTTGAGCAATAACTGTTAAACCCACAAAACCCCTTGGCTTGACATTTCTTAATCGAGGTTGTCCACAGTACTCGGACATGTGTAGAGCCACTACTGTCCTCAAATTGGTGCTCATACAGTATGAAGTTCCCGTCTGCAGCAAGTGTTGCACGGTAGATTGAACTTGTGTTGTATGATTTGTTTCCAGGGCTAATGTGATCGTACAAACACGAGATCTCCTTACCGAGTCTAATGCAAAGAGAGCCCGTGGCATCAAGCCTGAGCCGTGTGAGAGGTAGATTTGAAGTGTGTGAAGCCCAGTAAGCATCAGTGCCAGATGCCGCACTGTTCACGGGATAAGCAACGAGGTTTCCATCTTCTTGCATGGTGATAAAGAAAGCTCCACTTGAATGGTCTGTTTCGGACACACTGGAAACCAGTTTGGCGTCGGTGGTTAAATTCTGACCTCCTAGTAATGTGTCAGTTGGATGATCAAAGCTTTGCCAAACAACAGTAGCGCCAATGCTATGGAGCACAAAGTTGCCAGAATCAAGCATAGATGCTGAAGTTGTATTCATAGTTGAAATGAGAGCATGGCCTTCTCTCCCACTTGGGAAAAGCAGCAGACCAGAGGAAGTGATGTTCAACGTGGAATTTGCGGGGAGTGGGAAGCTATCACGGTTAGCAGTCCAGACAACAGTTTTTTGAGACGGAGTAGCACCACTAACCAGCCATATACCCACAGCAAAGCCTTTGCCTTGTGGGTAAAAGCCAAAAGCAAAACGGCCAGAAGGTGATACCCATGAACTACGATTCCCAAATTCAGCAGAGAGCCAAGACCCTGCCTCTATGGTGCTCTCACCTTCTTTTGCAAACAGCATGCATAACAGTGACAACACAACGGCTACGAAGGCCATAGGATTTGGAAATTCAAACAAAACTCTTCTAGCTTATCAAACTCAAACAAAACTTTATTACAGGGATTACTTAACAATTCTCCCTTGATTTCAGAGTTGACTGGCTTTCATGCAGTGCTACAGTTCCCCGGTCAAAGATGTCTGTAGCAATAGAATTTATCTTTCGATAGTAAAGTTAATGGAAATTGGAATTGGTGAGAGTGACACGTGTGAAGTAGTTCATACGTTCAGAAAATTGATAGCTACAACTTGGAATTAAAGTAAACACCAAGGTTTTAAAATTGGCATCTGTCATTGTTGATTTCGCATCAACATATCAGACAAACAATATTACCAAATATTTATAGTTTAAGTAATATAATATTATTTATCATAATTAATTTAGCATCTATACTTAGCCATGATATTCCAAAACAAAACGGTGGTGTCATGACATCATTATTCATTTTCTATTCTCATATTAACTCATATATATTGCTATTATTTTATTATAATATAATATTTTATTAGAAAAAACATATGAAATGAAAGTAAGTTATAATATATGCGAGTGTAGTATGGAAATAGAAAATGAACAGTAATTTGAAAATATCACCACCCCCTTCGAAACCTCAAAATTTACCTTCTGAATGGACAACAATCTATCTTACTATTTTTAATACATATTTTACCTTCTATTTTTTTATACAACAATCTATTCTTAAATATGATATTAGTGGCGATTTCTGAATGAACCAAATCTATATTACTATTTTTAATATATATTTTATCTTCTATTTTTTCTTAGTAATTTTGTATGTTATACTTTCAAAATATTCATACGTAAATATTTTATTATTAAAACATTTAATCTTCAAAATTGAAATTTGAAAATAAAGCTATAATAACTAAAAATTACATTTAAATTATTATCAACTATTTTTTTGTTTAAAATATGCAATATAGTTTACATATTATATTCTTTTATATTTATATAATACTTCAATAATTAGTTTTATTTTTAGTTAGGCTCATAAGCTGCGTTTGGCAACAATACAGATAACTTACCAGGAGCTAAAAAATTAATTAAAGTATTCGAAATTAACTGAAAACTTAAACATGAAGAACAACTAAAGTCTCAGCTAAAACTAGGCGTGGAACTAGTGGATCAACACAAAATAAATAAAAAAAGGACATGATATATATTTTTCAAAAGTTGAAATTTAATAACTATATATTTTCAATCAGTTATATTCTATATTTTTAACTTATTTAAAATAATTTATTGTCTTAAAAAAATAAGAAAATAAATTGTTTTAGATTGTATTTCATTTATAAATGTTTTATTAAATAAAAAATATTGTGATAAATTAACTTAGGTTATTATTTTAATGATTTTATACTATGAAAAATTGGGATTTAAGGTTATTTAAGATTTGTATTAAATCCTTCTCAAGAGATTAAAGACATATTTATGTGATATTTATATCATTTATATTTTCAGAAGTGTTTATTCTTGTTGAAAAAGATTTAGATCCTCTTGTTTTTACTTTTGTTCTTGAAAAATTAATTGAAGAGATCTTGCTTTCTAAATTTATCACTGATTGAAATTATAATTCACTAAACTCACAATTACACCAATTTTACAGCTCTGCCCTTAGATTTCTGTGTCACTTGTTTCAACAGCACTCACTAAATTGCATCACACACAGGTAAAGCCACAAGTTTTGCAAATGAAACTAAAAAGTGCATAAGAATTGACAAGGGGAAGGTGCAACCAATTTAATTTTAATAATCTATAATTTTGCCATAAGCTTGGTAATTAAAGTTAGAGCTCTCAAATATTAATATTGATTGTTTTAAGGAGTATAATAATAGGATTTGAGTGGAAGCTTTACTGAATCTAAACTCTATTTTTAATAACATAAAATATAGTTAATTACTCTACAGTAAAGTCATTGCCTTGTGGGTAAAAGCCAAAAGCAAAACTGCCAGAAGGTGATGTGAACTATGATTATCAAATCAAACAAAACACTTTATTACAGGGATTACTTAACAATTATCCGTTGATTTCAGAGTTGACTGACTTTCATGCAGTGCTACAGTTCCCGGTCAAAGACGTTCTAAAGATAAATTTTTCTTTCGATAGCAAGTTGTCTAATGTGGAAAAGAAATAAAGTTAATGGAAATTGGAATTGGTTGGTGAGAGTGAGTAGTTCATACGTTCAGAAAATTGATAGCTACAACTTGGAATTATTCACATTATCATGGCATAGGAGAGTAACACGTAAGTTACTAAAGTAAAGGAGTAATAATATATTGATATCAAATAAACTTTTACAATTATTTTATAATTATCATTTTTATTTTTATTTTTTTAAATTTTTAAAAATATAAAATTTTATTTTTATAATGATTATAGTATTCTTAAAAGTAAATTATAATTTGTTACAGTTGTTAAAATATTATTTTTCTAAAATAGATGTAGGTTTTGAAATTTACATCTGTCATTTTTTATTCACATCAACCAATCAGACAAACAATATTACCAAATATTTATAGGGTAAGTAATATTAATATTAGTTATCATAGTTAATCTAACGTCTAAACTCTAACATAGTTTGAATAAATTTAATTTTTATTTTTATTTTCTTAGAATCAGTTTTTGAGTATATATTTTATTTTGATAGTGTTTGTATGTTGAGCTGGATGCTTAAGAGTGTTTTAATGATATAATTAGATTGTTTATCAGGTCTTTATGATATAAGTTAAATCTATTTTTGTGATTTTTAAATGTGAGACTTATTTATGAGATTATTGTTACTTTTCATTTAAGAGAAATTAAATTAAATTTTTTTATAAGATTAATTTTAAATCCTGATAGAAACTTAAATTAGAAAATTTGACTGTGAAAATGATGTATTCATTATTCTAAGGTGTATAATAATAGGATTTGAGTGGAAGCATTAGAATAAAGATAGGAATATAGACTCTATTTTTAATAACATAAAATATAGTTAATTACTCCAATTACATAACTTCCAACATTTTAATCTTTTGAGAAATATGCTAGGAAACTGGTTTCTCAACATTCCTTTTCAATTCTTTTTTAAAAATTTTTGGGAAGTCGGTTATATATATAGGGTAAATAATTTCTCACTGGGGGCTTTTTTTCCTTCTACATTTACTTATTTAATTTTTATTTTTATTTGAGAAAAAAAAGTTTCCTTCTGATTTTAATAATTGATTTATTATAATATCTCAAAATCTACACTTGTAAGTCCATTGAAACGTATAAACTGCATAGTATTTACAAAACCAAATTGCTAACACAAACCCATTTTAGAACATCTATACTTCCCTCCAACTTCAGTCCCCATATTATCTTATCATTTATTTATGTGTACAATACATTTATAGCAAAATCACATAAAAAAATCAAACAATAAATTACTCATTTAATTAAATATATAATAAAAAAATAATATATGAGTAATTAAACATCAAGTATGTGAAAGGTTATTCATTTTATAAAGAAAATATATATAAGGACAGACTCTATTAAAAAAAATAGTATTAGTTCACAATGATATACTAACACCCACATTACATACTTGTATTGACCGATTATCCTTCATGACATAGATTTTCAACTTATTGTAAAAAATCTCTATCAACTTTCATATGATACATTTTTCTATTTAATTTATAGGATCTATATATATATATATATATATATATATACTCATCATATTAATATCATTATGGCTACTACTTACAAACATTACAATAAGTCTAATCTCGAAATATCTCAAATCACATTTCGAGATGGATAGTCACATTAATTATATATGAGTAATGAAATCATCAATGTTAAATTAAAATAATTAGTCACAATTAATTTAATTTTAAGAATAAAATTGTAAAACCAACAAAGAATATCATTAACTATGACACTTAACTTGAGCAACAACTTACATAGGTTAAGTGATAACATCCTCACTTCAGTCCTACTAGTATTAAATAATAGACCCCTATAAAAACATTTCTTTGAATGTAATTTTTATATTTCAAAAGACTGATTTTGAAATGTAGGGGAGGTGGCCCAAGAGACTGCAACAAGAAATCCTATAGGCCATAGTGACTAGTGTGTACATGATTTTAGTATATGTTTAAATTTTAGTTAGGAAATTAAATTAAGTTGAATTGCAATTAATAAAAAAGTCATTATGATTTATACATTAATTAAATAAATTTTATTTTAACTGAAAAAAACTGAAACATGTTAGCAAAAATATTTAATGAAAATTAAAGTTGATTTAATTGTTGAAGTTGAAATCCAATTACCTTGTTATTTAGCTTGTTGTCACCATCTTGTTTGTCAGCTACTTTCTCTTCATATGGTGCTTGCTAGCTAATCAACATTAATTTGCTACAATGTTTTCTCCAGAGTGACCCCAGGATATTTTCCATCAAAGTTCATGGACCAGAGACAAGAACTTATTAAAGCAAAATATAAGAGAAAAAGCTCAAAGTATTGAGGAATAAAGTGAAGACATGAAAGATAAACATGAGAATGATGAATTGCAATAAAAACCTGAAATTATGTCAAACATACAATGGTATTTGTTAAATATAGAAGAGTTTCTAAGGTAATATTTAAAAAATATTCCAATAAAATAGGCCTAGTAGATATAAAAATATAAGATTGGCTGAAAATTTTCTCATTAGTTATAGTCATTAATACTTCCGAGTCAAACCAACTAAAAAATATATCATTAATTTTTGCTAATTAAATTTACTAATATTTCATAAAACTCTGATCAATTAAAAGTTATAGTCATTAATACTGCATTAAGTGTTCTAATAAATTATATTTCATGATATATATTAAAATAAGAAAACTGAAAATGGTATTATAAGTAACTCAATTAAATTGCATTAAAAATAGAAATATTGAATATTTTTTATTTGAGTGATAAAACCTTAAGTACTATTAAGTCTTCTCCATGTATATTATATCTTAATTTATTTATTTTTTAAATATCAGTGTTTCATATCATTTTTAAGATTTTCTTGCAACTTTTATTTCAATGAAAAAACTTACAAAAACACACTTTAGTTAATTCTTTTTGTTATTCATACTTTTAAGAAAAAATGTATTTTTTTTAATTTTATATTATCTAAACATAATTTGTACCGGAGGCCTAATAAAAGCTTTTAGGCCTAATAAAACCTTTTAGGCAAGGTAGGTTTTAAGAGCTTTGATCAAGAACGTTGTCATTATCGATTTCTCTATCAAACTGAGTTCAAAACGTGAACTTGGACGTGTATTTACTAAATCTAAGATTAATTAGTAAAAATGTTAATTAAAGTAATCAATACTAAATATAAGGTTAAGAATGATCGATAAGTATGAGCGTCAATAAAGTGTTCTTGAAGGTCCACTATCATTTTTATAAATAGAGAGATATTCTCAAAAAAAACTATTTATATACTTAATGAATTTTTATAGAGTTAAAATACTTATTTCTTTATTAATTACTTTAATTAATGATTTTAATTTTTTTAATTGTCAACTCTTATAATAAAAAATTATTTCTTTTTATATATTATTTTTTAAATTTCAAGGTAACCGCAATTGTTTTCCAAATTATATCCTTTGATTTAATTAATATGAAAGAGAAAAAATTTGAGAGTATAAATTAATGTAATTAATGTTTTATTAATTATAATATTAAAGAAATGAATAGATTAACGTTTTATTATTGACCATAACTAATGTATTTGACTACTTCCTACATTGATATCACACATCTTTTGAAGCATTTTCAATAGAATTTGGTTACAATTATAAATAAAAAATATTATTTTAAAATTATATATAATTATTAATAATTTTAAACATTACTGTTAAGAGAGTTGCCTCTTGACTACAATTTTTAATATAGTAGTAAATATTCAATTCAACAACTGGTACTAGAATTAAAGTTACAAATTTGATTTTTAAGAGAACAATTATTAAGAAAAAGATTGTTGTGTGTACCCAAGCTAGAGGACAATTAAGTATCTTTTACAATGTATTTGTTTCAAGATAAATACTATTTAAAAAAATGCATTTACCCAAGGAAACATTGTTTGCTTATTTTAATATTTGAAATCTTCGTAGCAGTGAGAAGATTTGAAAAAATGACAAATAAATAACATATTAAATACAAATTTAACTTTCTGTAAAAAAATAATCAATTATATAATATAAAATTATAATTAATTATATATTAAATATAATATAATAAGAATTATTAAATAATAAATATACTAAATAATAAAAAAACTGTATTATATATATATATAATATAATTAATTGATATATATATATATATATATATATATATATATATATAAGATTAATATATTTATATAATTAATATATATTGATTATTCACATATAATATATTATAAAAATTA
>Ga0099824_1011475_pt1 | contig 10013 bp, 5 predicted proteins | sample SiratrowhiteBW_FD_76837 | JGI IMG/M metagenome (GOLD analysis project Ga0099824, IMG submission 76837) | Root nodule microbial communities of legume samples collected from California, USA - Siratro white BW | ecosystem: Host-associated > Plants > Roots > Nodule | place: USA: California... | reverse complement strand
TATATATATATATAATATCTTTTACATTTTGGTTTTCTGTAAAAAAATTATTTATGTTTTGATTAATATTATTTATTGAGCTTTTAAGGGACGAGTTATCCGTTAAATATATTAGCTACTGAGAGGGATTGACACATTTATCAATGTGAAGAAGCTTGGGAAAAACCCTATAATCTATATTTATCTTTTTTGAATTTTCATTATTGAAAATAAGATTGAAATAAATAAGGAAAGTAAACCCTAATTAAAGGAAAACAACACATTTGCATTACATTGAATATTTTTTCTTCTAAATAAAAGAAGAAAAAAAAGTACATATATTAATCGTACTCTGTTGTTCAGCTGATCACTCACTACTAATAAGCAGTAGAGATTAATAACTGAAACAGAAGAAAATTATTGACAACTTAAAGCAAGACCATAAATTAATTAAAGACAAAAAAACTTATTTAAACGAAAAAAAAAAAAAAAAAAAAAAACAAAAAAAAAAAAATAAAATAAAAAAAAAAAATAAATAAAAACTAAAAACAAAACAAAAAATAAAAAAAAGAAAAAAAAAATTATTTAAACGAAAAAAAAAAAAAACACATATACCATGATAAGTAAACTTTTATTATCTCAGCTCATTATTTAATCGATATCAATAAACAATAGGACCCAAAATAGAAAAAAAAGAACTTTGAAACACAAGTGAAAAAAAAAAGGTTATTGAAGAGAAAAGATAAAATTCAGGAATTTATTAAGTACAAAATGTTACTACTTCATTAAATAACTATAGTCTAATAAATTGAAGCTTGTTGCTTTACATATATTTAGAAGAGAACATGTGAAACTCTATCCACTACTAGATACATGTACTTGTACTAGACACTTCCATGTGGATACATGAGAAGGTTGCTCCTACACTAATCAAGCCACACGTGTCAAATAATTAAGCAACTAATAGATATATTCCATGATTTTCTTTCATCATTTATATTAGTTATATATAGTGGTACATGAGTTAGAGGTACATGGCTACAGGGAAGGGTGCCCCATAAATTAGTGCCTATACGGTTCATAGGCACATGACAAACGTTAAATCTTAGGGCAAGTACGAACGATGAAAGTAAGGTACATAGAATTAATATTTCAGAATCTACCTTGGATGGAGATGTGACTTTCAAGTGTAAGCATAAAGTTAAAAATGTGTAACTTCTTAGGATTCAAATTATTCTTAATATACTATAGAATGTTGTCTAACATAGCATATTTACCCTATTCATTAGAAGTTTTCAATTTTTGAATTTTTTTTTTATCTTTGAGTCTTTCTTGATCTTTATTATCAATCCTAACTATTTTCTCACTCTCATGATTCTTTTGTTTTACTAAAGTTATAGATAACATTAGATTTAAGAGAAATTATTTTTGTTAAACTAATACTTTTATGATAACTTTCCTTTTAAATATTTTTTTCTTTAATGTCAAAGTTACTTATTCTCAATAAAGTGGGAATTTTTTTTAATAACTTAAATAACTTATAATGATTGTAATAGAATTTTAAGTATAACAATCATAAAATTAAATATTTAAGTCATTTTGTAATTATATTAGTCAATATATTAAAATAATCTACAAGTTAAAATTATCTTAAAAGAGTTATATATAAGTTTGAATTATAGTTAATTTTCTTTTAGAAAATACTTTCAAATGTATATGTTAAAATGAGTTATAATCCGTGAGCCAATTTAGCTTATTATGAATTCGAATTAGGTTAGATTAAAAGGTTAGTTTTTTATTGTGTCAAAACGAGTTTAACTCACTTAATTCACGAGTTACACAATGTTGTAGTGAGTTGACCTTGTATTTTGAAAGAAGAAACTAATTCTCTTCTCCAAGTAATTGTAATGTAACAAAACACTAAGTTTTTTTCTTTACCGCTCTTCCACATTTCTCTGCCATAACCATAACCTTCCTTCTCTTCTTCATTCGCTACTCCACTCTATCCTAACACTGTCTGTTTCATATGTGTTGTCGCTCCACCTTGCATTTCTTATTTCATTTGAGTCATTGTTCCACTATGTGTTACTTACTTCATTTAAGCCACAACGTCGCATTTGTACCTCACACCCTTTATATAACTTTTTGAATTTGTCTTTTAATACTTGAATAGTTTGATTTTGGATTTTGTAGTATCTTCATCATTTTTATGATAGATGCTCAGAATAGAAACCTTGGATTTGTAACCTTCCAATTTGTTTTTGCTTCAAACCTATTTTAATTCGAATAGATGAGTAAAAACAAATCAACACAATTAGAAAAATATTTTTGTTCCACATAACATGTGATATTAAAATAGAGTACTTTGAAATTTTCAAATTATTCAAATTATTTCTAAATATCTTTGTTTCAAAAAAATACATGTACTTTTTTCCACGATAATATGCAAAAAAGAATCCTTTTATTTTAAGATATAATCTCTCTTTGATATTTGAAAGTTTTTCACTTTTCACAGTTAACTATTTTAATCAAACCTGTTATGCGGGCAACGTGTTCATCAAATCTTCTAACATAAACAAATTGTAGAAGCTCAAAGGGTTTATTGAATATTGCAGAGGTACTAATCATTGTTAGAACAAACAAACAATTTAGTTAGTTTTCGTTATCAACAAAAAATAAAAACATGAACTCGAGATATGATGTTTTGGTGATGAAATCGTCTAATGATCATAAATGGTCTAGGAGTATAACTGATCATGAGATTTTCTAATGGTTCATAGACAGTCTAGGCACAACTAATCATGAGGTCGTCTAACGGTTCATTAGATTGTTTATGGACTTAACAACCGATCTGGATAGATCATTTAGGGTCTCAATAATTTTCCCCACACATATGATTCTCTTATCATTAAATTGTATAATAGGTCATAGACCTTTATCGTCTCAACAAGTTGTCTAATATCTCAATAGACTGTCTAACATCTCAACAGATCGTCTAATATCTTAACATAATGTTTTTCATAGACAATAGTTCTAGGTAAGGATATTGGTTCTTTTCAATTTGATTATTTGGAAATTGGAAGAGATGTAATGAATTGCAATTATGTGTTACAATGCTTTCCCCTATTTATATATCCTGATTTCCCTTGTTTGACTGACTAAGTAGTATTCTTTATTGATGCTTTTAGGCAGAATGATTTGTTCATTGTCTCAGATTTTTGTCAACTTAAGAAATGTTAAGTTTTTCGATTATGGTGGTTGCCCAATTTTGTAATGTTTCATTATTTTAAATCTACAAATACTAATTACTCTTCCAATTTCATCATGGTCAAAATCTCCTTAAAGTTTCAACATCATTTGGGTATTTTTTTTTTTATTTCTTCAATTTCTTATGATGGGTGAGAATCGAAAATCTTTTTTACTGGCCACGTCTTTTGAATTGTAAAAATTAAAATTAAAGAATGAAATCCCTTATTCATTCAAATTTACTTACATTTTGGTATTTTTTTACTCGTCTAGAAGAAGACAGACCAAAGCTTCCTACGTTAGAGAGAAATATCCTCACAGAATACCTATAAGATTGTTCTCAGTATGGATGCTTTGTTTATGTTTTATTCTTAAAGCGCTTTTGTTTAAATATGACAATTTTGTGCAGGTGAATGTAGAGAAAGATGAAAGAACTCATAATTAAAGATAAAAGTCTTCTTAAGTGACATAATCCTCGAAAAGAAGAATAACTCATTCTTAAAGATAAAAGTCCCCCTCATTGATGCACATTAAGAATCACACACACATCATATTGACTAAAAAAAGCCGAATAAAACTTGATCACATGAAAGGTCACAAAGCATCAACCTCAAAACAGGGTTGTACCTTACTCAAGTTTGAAAATACAACATCAAAACTAACTACTCAAGTTGATACTCGAGAAATACTAAACTCATTCATCCAACAAATCGATTTATTTGCATCTTATTATAGATTTTGAGTTTTGAGGACGTATACCTACCAGTCTCTGATATATTTAATAGCATAATAATACCTACATAAAATCCAAACAATTCATATTAGCCCGCACAATTTGAGTATATAGTTGATATTTGAATACAAAATAATCAAGTATATATTCGATTACCAACATTACTAAAGGTCTAAATTTCTGATCCTCATGACTCAATACTCATACTGACTTTAACGTTGAAGAATTTACTTTAGATGGATCTCTCTTCCATCTTCATCAATAATTTTGTGATCAATCTTCCAAAGTTTAAGCTTGATTTTCTAAAAATACCATTTCCTCCATCTCGAAGGAACTATGCTTCGAGTAGGAGGAGAAGTGTTCCTTCACCACTTCAATTTCAATTCAGCTATTTGAATTCAGTTTCCTGGGCATCATTCACATAACTAATGAAGTCATGAGGCAATTCACGTAATTGAAACAAGAATCTCTTGATTCTTTTACTCAAACCTATTCAAGGAATCATTATAAAAATTGACTCAGATTAGATGGTTGTACCTGTTTCTTGAATTAACTTCCAAATGTTTATCTAACAATGCCAGCTCTTGTTTCCAAACTCAGTGAATTTCAAAAGTGAATGACTGCTTTCACCAATTGCATATTCTCATAATTTCTTTATTGAATGCACCACTTGGAATAATTTAATTCACTACTAAAATTCAAGTAATCATCAAACCAAAATTCTTCAATGATTGTTCATGTTTTGAATGCAGCGAAACTTCTTGGCATAATGTGTACATTTGGATTAAACAGAAACCGCTTCAAATAAAAGACATATGTACTTCTTGCTACTCCATTCAAAAAATTTGCATTAAATTTGAGTTATTTCACCATTTCAACACCGATTGAATGGTTCAATTTTGCTTGCACCGAACGTAATTTCCTGCATACTCGTGACAATAGGATGATTCGATCGAGCAAAATTTAATTCATGTGTACTTTATTCGACACATTGCACAAAACTTTCTTTGACGGTCCAAGAATACATTTCATAAAAAGGATGTTGTAAATAGGGGTGGGCATTGTACTTTATAACAAATGTGCATATAATATATGTCATAATACTAACATTGCTTGTTTAATTTATTTGCACAACTTATAAGATAATTGATCCCATATTTAATTACTGTTGTAATATTGTAAGAGTCCAAAATCTAGAAGAAGCATAGTGAGTGAAATGAATTTTAAATAATAAGTTGACACTTGTATGAGAAGAGGGATGACGTGGAAGACAAGTGACAATTAATAAGAATCAACCAATTAGATTATAAAAGTCACCAAAAACCTTATATCTTCCTTGATTATTGTTATTTACAAAAGGTACAATAATTTTTTTAGGGAATAGATGATCACAATAATTAAAGTTTATCATATATATTCTAAAGTTGCAAGTAAGATGGATATTAAGTAGAAAACAAATACATATTGAGTACTTGTTGATTGATGCAATACTAGATTTTCGGTAAAAAATATTAGGAATTCAATATATACTACCATAAAATAATTTGAAAATGAGACTAGATAAAAAATAGTATGACTATGAAAGTTTAAAAACTTCACTTACATTATTCTCGCATAGTTGATGCATGCAAACACTCACCACCATTACTAACATGTTTGCATGATTAAGAAATAGATTATTCATCACCATATCACAAGCTACAATTGTATCTCAATCTATTAATACAAAAAAGTTCCAATAATCACCTTAAATCTATTAGAATAAAAAGAAAAATTAACAAGTTATACAATATTTTTATATACAAATATTATACACAAATATTATAAAAATGATACCACAAATAATAAGAGAACATTAAGGTTGAACAAAATTAATCTCAACAATATTCACGCACAAAGTCAACAAATAATCTACTTGACCAATTTTTTATAAAATTTTTACTTCTATTCAAATTTCACACACTACTTTTAAGCTTTTACACAAAAATTATAATCTTCAAAATGATTCTATTAAATTCAATAGTATAAATACTATAAAGAATAATACATTTTCTTTAAGTCAAGAACAAACCTATTTAACCAACTTTTCATAAAATACTTGTTTTTGCTTTTTCTCTTCCGGATGTTATCAATAATTGACTCAAATTTTGATTACATTTTTTTATTAGGTGCAAGAGATTGATCTGTTTTATGTGTCTTATCTCAGAAGCAGGAGACAGGTTCCTTAAATGCATGGTACGTGGGCATGTGCATGGCCTTCGTTTATATATGCAGCAAAAGACTGTCTGATGCAACATCTCCATCAAATATAAAAGCTCAACACAGTCACTGTCCATGTGTGCCTCCACTTTACCACATCCACCAGTGTACATTTTCATTTTTTTTTTTAATCACTACCCATGTAGCTTTGTACTTTCCACTTCTTCAGATGGGACATTCCAGATCCATATTTTCATTATTTTGGGTACCCCAATCATTTACATTTGGATGCACTCAAATGGTTATCACAATTACAACTTCTATTTGGCATAGGTTTTTTAAATTACAAATCAAATATATAGGAAAAAAAAGTAGATTAAACCATAATTTTGAGTTTTATTTTATACCGTGATTATTAAAATTGTGCATGAGCAGAGAAAAATAATCATATAAAGAGATACTTGTATTATTGTTTTCTTATGTTTTATTTTCATTTTTAATTATAAACTTGCCTTCTTATTTCTAATCTATTTATTGTTTTTAACATTTGTGCAAAAAAATGCTCTAAATAATTTAATTTTCTTTGGGTTTGTACAAATTTTTTACAATGAAAATTTTGATGAATTATTTTTTTAATTAAAAAATCAATATCCTTTAAGGCTTTTTTTCTATTAAAGGAAAACTAAAAAAGAAAAAAAATAAAAAGTGAGGATGTTTAGATTAAAAGAAAAAAGGTGAGAAATAAGTTAAATTATATAATAAATGTTATTAGAATAAGTTATATATATATATATATATATATATATTTAAAATAAATTTTAAATTAAAATAAAAAATTATTACCTAATGTTAATAAATAAAAAGTTGTACATTAAAATAATAATATGTTAAAATAAATTACTTTGTAAAATATAGAAAATTTAGATTAATTACTTCAATTTTACTTATTATTTAAATTATTTATTTTATTAAAATATAAAATAATATATATTAATAAAATATTAAATTAATTTAACATATTAATAAAATATTAATAGTATAATTACTAAAAATATTATCAGTTAATTTATAATTTAGTCAATTATATAAGATAAAAATAATAAAATATTTAAAAACATAATGGATTATGTTTTTTTTAATATTATCGATTATATTGTTAATATTTTATTATTATTATTTATATACATAATTCGATTATGTTGAAAGGCATAATCTCTTACTACCCCCTTCTTCACAAATCCTTTTTGAAAAAGCGTAAAAGGTTTATCACCGAAAGTTGTTCTTGTTTTTCATAATTTATGTCTCGTTTTTCACGGTTTCACTTCCTTTTCTATTTGTGTAAATAATATGTCTATAGAAATAAACACAAGCTAAAAGAAAAAATTAGCAATAACAAAAATAATATACTAACACATTAGTTAGTAAGTAACTAATTACTCGTGATAGGAGAAGAATTAAACCAATATTAATACCCTTACAAGTTACGGATTGATAGATATCAATCATATTTAGTTTAGAAACAAGATGACGAAACAACTTAATTCGTAAAACCTAAATTGAGGAGACTCCCAATCTGATTAATGAAATTAATTAACTTCATAAGAACATTGAGAGATTGTATTATATGTAATCATAAAAAAAAAATCTTTGTTGTAACCTCTTAAAAAAATCAAGATGTTGGTGGTGTGATTAAGGTGTTGTTCAGTATTTGAGTTGAAGTTTTGTATACCTCTAGTGAAAATTTGTAATTAATACAAACTTAAATAACTTTATAATACTAATTTGATGACATTATTTAAGAGTTAAATACCAATTCCCAACCACTTAACATCTTTAAATCTCTTTTCACTGTTACACATTTTCTTCATACATTTATGGGAGTAGGTATTCTTCAATTTTATGATTACATTTTTTATGCAATTGGTAAATGTATTATGACAATGTGTAACAGTAAAAGGGTTTCTTGTGCATCCTAGCATATGAGTAGACTTCTAATTTTGTTGGATCTTTAATGTATAGACTTCTAATTTTGTTGGATCTTTAATGTAATAGAGTTAAAATATTTTTGAAGTGTTTCTATTTATTATATTCATAACTGTAAAAATAAAATTAGAGTGAACAAAAATAAATTATGTTATATCAAAGAAATTGTTTTCGTAATTCTCTTATTTAAAAAAATATCAATTAAATTCCTTCACTTTTTAGTTGCTATAAATGAACCAATTTTATGTGGTGGTGAATGAATAAGTATAATATATGACTACGTAGGACAAAAGGAATATATTGTATTTATAAGTGAAAAAAAAATATAAAAAGAACCGTATTTTACAAAGTCAAATGTCTAAGTGTATCATTATGAACAGAGAAAAAAATAAAATAAAATCGTAATGTAGAGGTTATTGAGTAGTTATATGTTGACAATCATATGTGACACACACTCACTTTATAATCTTATGTGGCGCTGATGTGCTCAAGATAAATGATGTGTAAAAAATATTTCAGTGTGACAATAAGAGTCATTTTTAGGGTTTACATGTTTGGGGTTTTTATCTAGAACGTTGCCCAGTATATTCCATCAGGGGTTGAGAAGCAGTGAGTTAGTTAGAATATCAGAATCTCGCCATTGCTATCGCGTCGCTGCTGCTGTCGTATCTGCTATTGTCGTTGTCATCGTCGATTCTCTCACCACTATCGCTCGCCACCGTCGATAGTCTCCCACCGTCGCTCGCCACCGCAACCACTGTTACACGAAATCTCCCCTTTATGCAAATGGGTGCAATGGACTCCTATCACGTTTCAAATCTTAAATTTAGATACTTAAAACTCAATCATGCCCTTGCATAACAAAATACTCTAAATGTCTTTCAAAAAGAAAAATTACGTATTGTTATCCATATGTACAACTATACCACGCCAGCAGTTAGCATTTGGTTATATGTCAGTTGTGGTTGTCAAAGCAAAGTTTTCCTTTACAAATAATATCTCATAGTACATATTTGGATCTCTTATCTGTTTTATTTCTTAAATTTTACTACAAGAAATTTGAAATTTACTTATAAAAATTATTACATATAGATAAAATTTGGTAAATAAATTTAGTATTGTCTATGAAATTTATCTAAGAACCTAAATTTCAAAAATTTACCTACAAATTTAAATATGTAAGTAAAATTTGTAAATAATTACTTACCAATTTAATATATAGATAATTATTTACAAATTAAATATGTAGATAATTACTTGCGGATTAAATTCGTAGATAATTACCTATAAATTTAAATTCATATATAATATTTATAATTAATATTATTATTTATATTATTATAATTAATATAATTATTAATAATATTATTTATTGTTATTATTTTTATTAATATAAAGAATATTATTACTATTAATATTAATATTTTTACTTTTATTAATAGTATTATTGTTGTTAATAACTATTAATAATAATACTGTTATAATTAGTATTATTAATATTATTATTAGTAGTAATATTATTATTATTAATATTAATATTTTTATTTTTATTAATATTATAATTGATATTATTAATATTATTATTAATGCTATTATTAATATTATTAATACTATTATTAAAATTGTTAATATTATTTACTAATATTATTAATATTATTATCAATATGATTAATATTATCAATAATAATAATAATAATGTTATTATTATTATTACTAATAATAATAACAATACTATAATTATAATAATAATAATAGTTATAATAATTAGAATATGATTAAAAAGTTTATAGATTATATAAGTGTATTTACAATACTTGAGTTTGAATCTTTGATGCGTCCTTCTTGAAGCCAAAATATATATATATATATATAT
>Ga0099824_1011474_pt1 | contig 10013 bp, 8 predicted proteins | sample SiratrowhiteBW_FD_76837 | JGI IMG/M metagenome (GOLD analysis project Ga0099824, IMG submission 76837) | Root nodule microbial communities of legume samples collected from California, USA - Siratro white BW | ecosystem: Host-associated > Plants > Roots > Nodule | place: USA: California... | reverse complement strand
TATCAGTATTATATTTTTTTTCAAATTATTAATGTTGTTTTTAATATTTTTAAAGTTTTTAATATTATTAATATTTATACACAAAATATTATTAATGTTATTGATAACATTATTATTATTATTTACATTAACATTATTATTATATGTTTTTTAATATTTATAATATTATTAATACTTCTAATCATATTATTTATATTTACATTAATAATATTTTTAATATTACTATATTATTATCAACATTATTTATATTTATATAAAAGATAGTTTTAATATTATTAATATTTTTTTTATTATTTTAAGTTATATTAAACATATTTGTGATATTATTATTATTATAATAGTTAATAATAATATTATCAATAATGTTATTACTATTAATGTTAACATTAATATTCTTATTTCTAATATTATTATTATTATTAATGTTATTTTTATTAGCCGTATTAATATTAATAATAATATTAGTATTTTAAATTTTATTAATTTATTATTATTATTATGAATCTTATTAATATTGTTTTTATCAATATTATTAATATTATTATTGATATTATTGATATTATTGTTAATATTATTATTGTCATTTTTAATAAAAATGATAATAATAATAATGTTATTAATAATAATAATAATGTTATTAATAATATTAACATTAATAATTACAATATTATCATATAGATTGTTTGATATAGTGGTTAAAGGCTCTCTTCAACATTCAAAGTTTTTCAAGATAAGAATTAAAGCAAAAGAAGAGAAAACTCTCAAAATTGATTCACAAAAGAGAATTTCATTGAATCTTGAAAAGTGATTACAAGAGATGATGGATACCTTATTTATATAGCCTATTACCACAATCGAGAGAAAGAAAAATAACTAAAAAATTAAAAGTCATGGATTAAGTAAGATGGTTAGCTTCTTTAATTCAAGTGAGGCAAATGGGGTAAGTAAAAAGCACATAGAAAGTTTCTCAATTTAAAGAGACATGTGAGGTAGTTATAATATTGAGGTACACTTTAAAGTGACATATAGAAGTTAGTTGAATTTAGAAATTTTTGTCCAAAACACTTAAAAGAGATATATAATGTAATTCCAACCTTCATATAAACTTAAAAGTAACATATAAAAATAGTTATAACAATCTATTCACATACCTTTTCATGTTTTCAACCATTTACTCTTAGATTATTTATAAATTTCTTAAATATCTTTTTGCATTAGATTCTTCTTCAATCTTATTCATATCATAATTAATATATATATATATATATATATATATATATATATATATATATATATAATATTTTAATTATAAGAGAAGTGATAATATTGGTCATAATAAAAATAAGTGACGATTAAGAGAATTTTCGGCCAAGTCTTTTAATATTATTTTAAAGTTTAATTTATATTATTTTCATTAAAATTACACTATATTCAATATAGAATTCATTTTTGAAATAAGTTAATAATTAAAATAATTAAAATTTATTAAGTAATTATATAGGAGTAGATTTTTTCCTACATTATCGCTCTTTCGAACTTTACATAAAATTCGTTTTTCTAATTTTTAATTTAAACTTTCACAAAATATTTAAAATTTTTTATAATATATAAAAAATTAGTTGTTAAAGAAAATATGTTAGATGTGATAAAATTGTTATATTTATTGAATATGGGTATAAAAATATTTATATTAACAGTTCTTTATTCTTACATAAATTTTAAGATTGAGTTTTATATGCTTAAAATATCTGTCACTTTACTTGCATTACATATATTCAATTGCAGACTTCTCTAGGATTGGGAGGTGCAGATGCAGTTTTCGAGAGTAAAATATTTACGTACATTTAATATTGTTTTTTATTTATTTATGTTATTCTAATTTTTTTGTCAACTTATAATTTTTATTGGTTAGATTCTCTTGTGTTCCTATTTTCAGTTCATTCGATAACATATTTGTTATATTTATTTAGCTGAACCTCTCATTCCAGCTCATATTTATTACTAATAATTTAAAAATGTCCATTGGATTGCAATCCTCAATCAAGTAAGTGAAGTAACACGAAATTTTCCAATGTTAAGACTTGAAGGAATCACATAAAAACATTAGTCTATGAAATAATCAAATGAAAAGAGTAACACAGCTACGCGACAGCTACCTTTGCGAGCTACTTTGCACTTCTCTTGTTAGAAAAAAGATTCTGAAGCAATGATACAACAACATGTGAAAGTGACAGAAGTGCCAACAAATTGTAGAACTGCCTAGTTTTCATTTATTATATATCATCGTCGTTAATTTGATATATAGGGTAAAGGAAAATTTTTTCTCATTTTTATAATATGGATAAATTTTTTGTTCACAAAATTGAGTAAATCGTGTTTTAGTGGTATGATATTATGTAAAAAAAAGTTGAACTAAAGAAACCGTGATTAGAAAAGATGAGTTTAATTAATTTTAGTTAAAATTGTGTCAATGATACAATTTCAATAGAAAAGAATATAGTTAAAATTGTTATAATATGATACAATAAAAGAAATAGAATAAAAACAGTGTCAATTTGACATAATTTTAATGAAAAAATACTATTAAATTAATGCTCCAATTTAATTAATTATTTTACTAATGTATGCATGAAAATTAAAATATCTAATTCATTATCACCACTGCATGCATGACATTACCAAATTAATGTACTAAATTAATTAATTATTAATCCGTTTATGTGTTAGTTAATCTGTTAGAATTAATGTATCAAATTAATTAATTATTTTATAATGAGCTATTAATGTCATGATTCTAAAGAATCTTTTTTAGAAATAGGTAAAAATGTTTCCTGATAATCAATGTCATTTTTTTAAGTATAACCTAGATATAACTATGAGAGTCATGTTTAGTCTTAAACACCCATTTATAACCAAATCTCTTACATCCTTAGCAATTTCACAAAGTCCCAAATACACAATTATGTGTCATTAATTTAATTTAAGCTTATCCTTCATAGATCTATCTAACAATTTATTAGACTTATCACCATTCATAGCTTCTGAAAATGAAATTTTATTATTATCAATACTTAAGTCATTTTTCTGACCCTTTAGATAATCACATAATCATCTGAAATAGCAGATTCTCTCTCCTTTTGAGATCTTTTTAATACTATTTCGTATGGTTATTCTACTACACGTTCATTGTTAACTTTGGATTCATTAATTTGTTCTTTTTTTTATTATTGTGTGGTTCATTAACATGAGAAACAATTTCTTCAAGTAGAAGTACTAGTTCATTAAAAAAATTCTACATTACCTACGGAAATTACATACATATAAAAAAATCCAGATGTAAAATTTGCATTACATATAGAGTTTTACATACGAATTTACATTCGTATGTAAAATCAGCATTACATATGAAATTATCTACGAATTTGAATTCGTAAGTAAAATCAACATTACATACGAATTTTTACATATGAATTTGCATCCAGGATATATTACATACGAATTTAATCCATATGTAATATAATATGTATAAAAAATCAGCTTTACGTATGAAATTACATACGTATTCGCATCTGTATATAAAACTAACATTACATACAGAATTTTATATGTGAATTTGTATCGAGGATATTACATACGGATTTGTATGTAAAATAAATATTTATATTATTCTTAAATATTCCTCTTCTTATTATTAATATTAGTATATTAATTATAGAATTTTTAAGCATAATAATAATAGTCATAATAAGAATGCTTATGACAACAAAATTGATTAGTGATAAGTTAAGTTTTGTAAATACATGTGGGATTTGATTTTGAATCACACTTGGAGCATATTGTCAAAACTATTGTTAAAATTAACTAAAATAATAATAAAAATAATCTTAAAAAAATAAATATAATAATAATAAAAGTAGGATAGAAAAGTGATAGGAAAATTTAAAAAGAAAAACTATAAATAAAATTTGTTAAAAAATATTCATTATCAGTAAATTACATATGAAATAATTCGTATGTAATTTCATCGGTAAATTACCTACGAGCTTATTACATACAGATCATCCGAATGTAAAAACATTACATACGAATTTTGTATATATGTAATTTCAATTTTTTTTGGTAGTGGTTAAAAGAACTTGTACTTTAACTTCCTTAATCTCCATATTTCATGAAGCTTCACTCCCACTAGTTTCACCATTCTCAATGAACCAAACATTTTCAATTTTAACAATCCTTGTACTATGGACAAGGCAATAAAATATATACCCTTTTGATTTTTATGGATAATCAATGAAATATCCAATAATTGTTCTTACATCCAATTTATTTTCCTATGGATTGTATATTCTAATTTGTGCCTGACAACCCCAAATATGCAAGTGTCTCAAGTTGGGTTTCCTACCTGTCCACAATTCAAAAGGTATCTGAATTGTCTTATTGGAACCCTATTCAATATATACATGACAATTTTTAAAGCGCACATCCACAATGATACATGTAAAATGAATTATTTAACACGCTTCTAACTATATCCATTAAGGTTCAATTACGCTTTTCTGACACACTATCTTGTTGTAGTGTACTTGACATTGTGTATTGAGCACAAATACCACATTTCTCAAGGAACTTAGCAAACGAACCAATGTGTTGTCCTTTATCATCATATCTTTCATAATATTCACCACATCTATATGACCTAACAACTTTCACCTTTTTGTCTAATTGTCTTTCCACTTCATTTATATAAATTCTCAAGGCATTCACTGCTTAAGATTTCTCATGCAGTAAATAGACATACTCATAACATGAAAAATCATCAATAAAAGTGATAAAGTACTTCTCTTTATTGAAAGAATTTACATTAAAAGGTCCATATATATTGGTATGTATAATTTCAAGAAGTTGAGTACTTCTTGTAGCTCCTTTCTTTGTGTGTTTTGTTTGTTTTCCTTTAATATAATCTGCACATACATTTAGATTAGTAAAATATAATTCATAAGAATTTCATTATTTACTGATCTTTTCATCATTTCTTTGAAAATATGTCCCAAATGCTCATGTCACAAGTAAGAAGAACATTTATTCACTAAACCATATTTAGTGCCAACATTATGATGCAATGTCATAAGAGTTTCAACATATAAATTATGAAGATTCAATTTATATAAACAATCATAAAGTGTATCAGATCCTATCATACAAGTATGCTTAAGCAAGCTGAAACAACCATTCTCAAACTTAAAAGAGTATCCAGCAACATCAAGTTTAGACAGGAAACTAAATTCCTAAAAATACTAGGTACATAACAAGTATCCAACATGTCTAAATGAAATCCAGTGTCAAGGATTAAACGATAAGTCTCGACAGATTTCACTGGAACCTTCTCGCTATTCCCATGAAGACAAACTTTTCATTTGGATTTATGGTTCAGGTTAAAATAAACCTCTGCATCATATTAGAAACATGAGTCGTACATCCAGAATCGATCCACCAAGTAATATGGGGAACTTTAGTTAAATTTTATTCAATACATACATGAGCATTATATTCACCTTTCTTTTTGAACCAAATTTTATGTTTTGAGCAATCCTTTTGGAAATCTCCAGTCTTCCCACATAAATGACATTTTTCATTATTTCTTCTGGATCTTTGCAGAGAACTTTGTCATCTTTAATGGCTATTTACCCTTTCCATGTTTCTTATAAACTTTCTTTCCAACTCCTTGATTATTCACATGATGGATGGAGTGGTTTCCTTGATTTTTAAGTCTGGTCTCCTCCTAAACTAACATATTGTGCAATTTATGCACATCTCATTTATCTTTTCATAGTATTATAGTTCATTTAGAAATGACCATACCCAGACGGTAATGAGTTCATAATGAACTGTACGAGAAAATTCTCATCCACTACCATTCCAAGAGACTTAAGTCTTGATGCAATATTTGTTATCTCAATGACAAGTTCATGCGTAGTACGAGAACCATCAAATTTTGTGGTGGTCAATGTACTCATTAGTGTTCCAGCAAGAGACTTATCAATAGTTTAGGAGTGTTCTTCCACAAGTTTAGGAGTGTTCTTCCACAAATTTTATAAATTCTCTTACACTTTTAGTTTTGGAAAGAACTAACTTAATATTACTTGCTATGCTCATTCGCATAATCATCAAACTAATCTTGTTTGACATTTCCCAAGCTTTATAGTAGGTTTCTCTTCAATGCTCGTAACATCAGTAATATCAGAATCTCAGTATGGGTCTTGGAGGGAATTGGATATTAGTTCAATTAATAGTACACAATCATGGTGATGGCGTGATCTAGCTAAAGTATGAAGTTAGCTAAGGATAATTGGTTTGATGGAAGAATCAAGTAGATTGTGGGGGATGGGAAAAAAGTGAAGTTATGGGAGGATACTTGGGTTGGTGATCGATCTTTAAAAGATACGTATCCTAGATTATTCTCTATTTCTGAACGTAAGGAAAGCACATTGGTAGAGATAGGGGCAGAGGAGCAAGAGAGAATCCTGTATACATATCTGGATGGAATTTAGGTTGGAGAAGAGCAGCTTTGGACTTTAAAAGTGGTGCCTTTAGCACTAATGTGTGTTTGGAGAGTTTCGTTGGATAGATTGTCCGCTACTACCAATCTTTTTAGAAGAGGTGTTTAGTTGGAAAAGTATCTTTGTCCGTTGTGTAAGAGGGTGGATGAGACAATTCAACATTTTTTTATCAATTTGTAGTGGTGAAAGAAGTGTGGGATGTTTGTGAGAGATGGGTTGGGATACTATCTGTTAGACAAGAGTCCGTTTTGTCTCATTATCATCATTTTCAATTATCGATGTTAATCACAAAAGGTAACCAATTATGGAAAATATTATGGGTGACTATTGTAATTGAGACATGGATTCATAGAAATAAAGTGGTTTTTAGAAATGAGTTTGTGGATAGTGTGAAGATCTTTAGCCTAATCCAGATAAGGGGTTGACACTAATTAAAACATAGAGTAAAGAGAGCTCAGTTTACTTATTTTGATTGGATCTTATGTCCGTTACATTGTTTGAAATATTTATCTTAAGAGGTTGTAAAGCTCTCATTTGTTCTTCTCACCTAGATTGAGTTGTGGTTGCTAGTAAACAAGCATAGCCACTGTAGATGGGCCCTTCCAGGATTAATTATGAAAGAACTTCATATGATATGAAATAAATTATGAGTTATTGTATTTTATAATTTTAACTTGGTCTTTATGTGCTTTCTTGTGTATTTGAGTATGTGAGAATTTTTCTTCTTCTTGTAATAGGGTTGGAGCACCCCTAAAGTTCTCCCATTTATATCATTATTTTCCATTCTAAAAAAAAAATAGTAGGCTTCTCAACTTGGAAAATCATATCAATATCCAAACACCTAAGTGAAATTGTACTTGTTGGCTCCAATCAGAAAAAAAAAATTAACCCATTAAATGCTGAAACAAAAATAGTTTGTGAATATAAAGATACAGGAACATATATTGCATTTAACACATGCCTAACATTAATACTTTGAGTTATACATTAAATATATTAAATATATTGTACAGATTCAGATAATAAACAAATATTATATTTATATACATATTAAATATTTTTCTTTAGGTGATACATTAATACACAAAATATAAAAATATAAGGATGTTAATATTAACATTATTTGATAAGAAATATGCAATAATTAGAAAAATTTTATTATCTTTGGATATATAAATAAAACTAATAATGCATACTCACTACCAGTCATATCCATTAATTATAAGAACAATTAATCAACATTTGGGTGATTTACAAATGTCACTACAAGAAAAAAAGTCATTTAAATACCAATTTTAGCTATCAAATAAAATAGTTGCTAACTGTGACTAAAATAACTACTAAATTAGGTTTTAGTTGCTAAATAACTATAAAATAAAAATAATTATTAAATTTAATAACCAATTAAAGATAGTTAATATCTAATATTAAGTACCAATATTTTAATCACTTATACTATTAAATAATTAGTATCTAACACCTTCATTTTATTTATGTGTTTTGATTGTTTTTGTGAAATGAAATTTTGATCTCCATTTTTGGACACACATTAGTGGAGTGGTAACATGTTGATGAAATTACAGGGTATTCTAATTATTACAGTGTTTTTTAGAAATTTAAATTCGTTTGTAATTATAATGCACTTTCATTGAAGCCCTAAATTTTGGTTTGTATATATTTTCTTTAGTTATCTTTTAAAAAGTAAATATCTTATGTAAAAGAAAAATTGAACTTAAAATAAGATTACGTGGAGATATACGAAGAATCAAAATGAAGGTAGCACTAATAATCAATTCAAGATACAGTCTTTATGATTATTCATGCTTGATATAATAGCATCCACTTGGAGTGATCTAATAGCATTCATATGCAAATAAAAATTTGAATTTCAATTTGCAAAGAAATAAAGTTATGATGTAATTTTGACAATGATCATGATTTGTTTGATGTTTTCTGAAAAAGATGTTAAAAGTTTGAAATAATTTATATTAAAATTTGATTTACTTGAATACATTAATTATGATGTTAGTCATTACCATTTTGTCTTATTTATAGACATTGGTTATTTGATGACATAAGTTTTTACAATCTACATATTATTATTTAAGAGTTACTGTGCAGAAAGTTTTTATCAAAATTTCTACAGACCATTTCATGTATTGAGTGATGAACACAACATTCTCTAACATTTTTTTAATGTTTTTTGTGCAATATCTTCTAAAGCTTTCCCTTCTCATGTTTGACAAACCCTTTAACGATGCCGAATCAATCTACCGGATTTGACTTATAGTCTTCTCCATACATTCCAATAATATAATAAATATAATCTGAGATTAAATGACAAATCATAGTAACTTAGACTTGACAAGTGTCCAACTCTAAACTTATACTTTTATTAAATATTGTCATTTTGTTGCAGTTTATCTTTAAAGATAAAAGACCACCAATGACCACAACTGTCAGATGTAAACATTTCAAAAGCTTGTGCCAGGTGATATTTCCTTTTGAATAGTTTGGTGTTTGTTCTGAAAAAATATTGTTTTGAAAACCATCTTTCTCAGCACGAGGAAGTGATTTTAATATTCTGAATCTTATAGGTTCTTTGAAGGTGAAGTATAAAAGTTTTGATGTAGCGAAAGTATAAAAGTTGTCATCTATATTTTCGAACTTCTTTCACCTATAATAAAGTTAAATTTCATTTAATCTCACAAAATATCGTAGCATCTAACCTCAAAAACAGATTATTGTTAAGGTTATATCTATTTAAATTAAGTTTCATATTCTTTTTAATGCACCATGAAAGTGTGAACACTAATCATTAACTACTTTGTCCATTTATTTCTTTTAAGTATTAGTTTCATAATTTATTTTTTAAGTCCTAATATTTATAAGTTAAATAAATAATTTATAAGTTATTTTGTAAAATTTTAAAATAATATGAAAATAAAAAATTATATGTATATATATATTTCAAAACTTTTGATAAAAAATATCTGTGAATTTTTTTACAAAAATATTAATGTAAAACATATTTACAAATCTAATTTGGCAAGAAAAGTTTGTTTGAAATTAATTTTATATAAATAATTATTTGCAGATTTAAAATTTGTAGAAAATTTATTTATTTATTTATTAAATATACATCTGAAGTAAAAAGTATTTATTGTTTTTAAGTGATTTTCTTTTTGTAAAAATTGAAATGTTTTGGGTGAAATTTCTTTTATATTTTTTTGCACAATTTTTGCAGACACTTTTGGTAAGAATTTCCATAATAAATTTATAGTAAATTGCTTATAAATTAACGTCTGCAATATATATATATATATATATATATATATATATATATATATATATATATATATATAAAAAAAAAAAAAAAAAAAATAAATATAAAAAAGAGAGATGACAATAAAACACAAACAAAAAAAAAAAATAAAAAAAAAATTTTTGTGTGTG
>Ga0099824_1011473_pt1 | contig 10015 bp, 5 predicted proteins | sample SiratrowhiteBW_FD_76837 | JGI IMG/M metagenome (GOLD analysis project Ga0099824, IMG submission 76837) | Root nodule microbial communities of legume samples collected from California, USA - Siratro white BW | ecosystem: Host-associated > Plants > Roots > Nodule | place: USA: California... | reverse complement strand
TAATATATATATATATATATATATATATATATATATATATATATATATATATATATATATATATATATATATATATATATATAATTATTACATATAAGTTTATATATTAACATGGACCACTTTATGCATTTCAACTACTGAACCATGAACCTCAACCAGTTCACTAATTGATTTTTCTAAATTTTGGAATATGATTGATTTTGTAGGAGTTTTATCAGAAGATGGATTAATTATATATATATATATATATATTGTAATTGGTCTGAATATATTTTTATAAAAGGGTTAAAGTAACCTAAAACTTTATTTATTTGTATTATTTTTATTAAAAACTATATTAAATCTAAAAATTCTTAATTTTTTATTATAAAAATCCTGAATATCATTTTAATTAGAAATCCAAAAATAAACTAAATTTTTCATGTGTATAATTTTGAGTAGTTTACAGAAATGAAATGTTATTTTTAATTTTGAACAATATACTTTATTATTATGAAATCAAATAAAAATTGTAATAAATGGTAAACATTTAATCATTACTATAAGTGATTTTGGTCAAATATACTCAGTTAAAAGAACAATATTACTTAATTATCTTAGTCAAATATACTCAGTTAAAAGAACAATATTACTTAATTATCTGTTTAATTTTTTTTTCTATTTTTTAAACAATTATCGCAACATTAAACTCTTTTTGTTTGGAAAATTAAAATTTAACGAAATAGATTGTTCTCGAACGATTTTTTTAAATAATTGAAAAAAATATTCAATATGAATTAAAATTAATTCATAATGTTAGAAGTAAACATTAAAAAGTTTAAGAAAATTATAATTTTTTTTCAGAAATTAAGTTAAATAATTTTTATTTATATAAATCCAATTTTATTATTTTCTTTGTTCAAAAGCTTTTAGTTAAAACTTATCTCTATCAATCATTACGATCTTAGAGAAGTTATCAACTATGATATAATATAAATTAACCCAAAAAAACTTAATATAATATAAGGAGCCGGTAAATAATTATATTTTATTAAGAACTAGGAATACATATGAATAAAAAGTTGATGAATTACATCAAAATAGTGTTGCATGGTGTGGTGGTGGTGCTTGGTGTTTTGGTGGGTGGTGTGGTGGTGGTGCTTGGTGTTTTAGAGGGTGGTGTGGTGGTGGTGCATGGTGTTTTGATGGGTGGTGTGATGGTGGTGCATGGTGTTTTGGTGGGTGGTGTGGTGGTGGTGCATGGTGTTTTGGTGGGTGGTGTGGTGGTGGTGATCTGCGTGGTGGTAGTGCTTCTGTTCTCGTCAAGCACAAATCTGCATCACAAAAATATAATTAAGAATGATAATAAAATTTTCAAATGGAATATAAATCCTAACCTCCCACAATTATGTGAAAGATTTAGTTTCATAACAAGAAATCAAGATGTTTAGTATAAAAGAAAATGACTCATTTCTAACCTGAAGTTATGATAAAAAAGGCTAACAAGAATGTCACATTGACAATGAAATATCTTGAACACTCCATGTTGTTACAAAACATGTTATTCAACAACAACTATTCATCTATATATACTCTAACAAGGGAAAGCAGTTGCACCAAAAGATAGAAAAAAAAATATTTTTTTAATTAGTAATTATATTCTTATGTGTTACATGTATTTTTATTGACTATCTAATATATTTTATTAATTAATAATTGTATTGACTCATTTGTTACACATATTTTGATTGATTGCCCAATATATTTTGTTAATTAATAATAATTGTGTTGACTCATATGTTATGCGTTACAGGTGGACTATCCATATAATATAAGTATAATATTATATGTTTTTATTAACTATAAATTAAATATAAATAACTTTCTTAGACTTTTAAAGTATCTTTATTATTGGAATTGTAACCTTGATCTTTCACAACCTAATTAATATTTTTTTTAATCATTAAAAAATATATATAGAAAAATGACTTTTTTTTATTTCTGTGTTAACATATTTCTTATGTTAACATAGAAAAATTCTGTTTCAAATAACATATTTCTTATCTTAACATATTTTAGTAGAGAAATTATAAAAAGGTTATATCTTAAATTTTAACTTACCTATCATTCTTGCATTTGATGTTCCTTGCAAGAGTTATTTTTTGATATTTTAATTTTTTTATCAATTTATTACTCTTATTAAAGTAAATAGATTATCAGGTTGAAAAGCTTTTAACAAATAAATGTATAAAAAAATTGAAAGCAACTCGCAGGATAAAACTAATTAATTTACTTTTGCTGCATAAATATTGTTAAGATTATTCAACAAAATTTATCAAAATAACAAAACTCGCACAAAAATAATGATTCAATTCAACTCAAGATATAAAGCATATTAATAATAATTTATGTTCGTCATTTCATGAAAAATGAAATCTTTTATTATTTTTTTAAAGTACTTTCTCTTTTTTCTTAACCAAATCTGGTTCTTTTAAAACATATTTACAAAATTTTAATATAAAAATTTGATAAACTTAAATATAGTTTTTTCATGTTCCAAACAAATCTTAGTAATAATTAAATTTTATAAAACACATTATGATATAAACAACATTAGTAATTGACGAATAAACACAATAACACGTTACTTACTAATATTTATTGTACATAAAAAGACAATACTACATACATGAAATGTACAAAGTTTAGTTACACATCATACTAAGAAAGGGATTTACATAACCAATGTATTCAAAATTGAATCTGTAATGTCATATATTCATGTATTAAGTATATGGAAAATATTTCTTTGCCAACTCCACCTGTACTACAACCAGATTACAATTGTGATGTGACATTCTTTTTATGACGTGGCACTAGGGGCAAAAATGGTAAATGGCAGGGCAGGGGCATAATGGTCCCACTATTAAAATTTTGCAAAACATAGGAAGGTCATTCGTGTCTGCCATTTGAAAACCAAAGGTTTTTGGGTGCTTCGCGCTTGGTATTTGCAAACTCTTTGAGGAAAAAAGCAAGAACCGTTGGTTGCGCTCGATGGCCGTTGGGAGCGGTGGAGGACGACGTGACGAGAAAAACGTGGTGAGAAATGTTGAATCGTAGGAGAATCTGTGTATGAGGGAAAACCAAAGGTTTTTGGGCTTCGTGGTTGGTATTTGCAGACTCTTCAAAGGAAAAAGCAAGAACCTTTGGTTACGCTCGACGGCTGTTGGGAGCGGTGGAGGGCAACGACAACGAGAAAAACGTGGTGAGGAAGGTTGAATCGTAGGAGAAGCTGCGACCTTGACATTGAGGAAAAACAGAGAAGAGTCTCAGAAACGAAACCACGGAGGAACGCCTAGGTAAAATTTATTATTCTACATCGTCTTCGCAACTTGGTTTAGGTTTGGGAAATTTCTAGGTTTTGAACTGTGATTGCATTTTACGGTGAAGTGTTGCTGAAATTAGGTTGAGTTTTAGTTTTGATTGTTTGTCCTATTTTCGTAATGATTTATGCATTTCATTTGTGGTTTTTGAACTGGTATTGCACTTGAGGGTTCAGTGTTGCTGAATAGAGTTCAGTGTTGGTTTTTATTGTTCATTTCATAATGGGAAATACAATACTTACATTGTAATTTTTCTATGCAGGTTTAAAAATGTCAAGTGGCGAAAGTTCTTCACAACGATGAGAGTTATGTGTTCAGTACTTCTGTTACCCAAAGTTTCTGGGCACTGTGAATGGGATCTTAACAACTGAACAGAAGAATTGCATTGAAGGTACTCCATTCGGCTGAACTAGGGATTTGAAACTTGCTTTTGTCGACTTAAAAGAAAAATTTAATGAAGAAGGTTCGAAGGTCCAGTTGAAGGTGGTGGAGCATTCTCTAAAGGTGAAGCAATGCGTGAAGTTGGTGTTGAAGTTCCAGAACCACTTTGTGAAGAAGGTGTATGTCCAGAGTGGGAAGGCCAAGGCCAAGGCCAAAATAGCAATATGTATGACCGCATGAAGGCAAACCCCCGAGCGTGAGAAGATAGTTCAATACTTAAATCACCTTTTATTGTATATTATAGGAAAAGAAGACGTAATTCTAGCGACCCACAGATGGATGTTTAGTTGACTTACGTTATATTTTGTATATTTGATACACTTGAATTTAAGTATATTTCATACCTCTATTATAATCTAATCTTAATTCTTGTTTTCATAATTTATGTTAGTTAATTTTGTAGTGAATATCTTGGATATAAAGTTTGAAATACGTGTTAATATATGGTTCTGAACTTGGTTACATTGATATGCATTAGATAATTGCCTGAGTTTAGGGTTTGAAGATAATTAAACAGTTATGATGTCCAGGTTAAACAGTTTAAATAGTTTTATAGTCATGGTTAAAGACCTGGTTGTTTGGCTGTGAACTATTGACAGACTTGTTTATTCGTCCCACAATTGAAAACATTGTTTAGTCCCACAATGTTAAAGATGTCAATTTTACCATGTGAGGTAAGGGGTGCACTTAGATGGTTCCCTGAGTGTGTGGTCAGAAACTGATGCTTAGTTAAACACTTAACCACATAAGGTTAAACACATAGATTGTCTAGTGGTGGCAGTGGGTATTTGAGTACCAGCCATTACTTAGTTATGGCAGTGATAGGGAGTTATAGGATTTACGCATGACATACCTTTATTTAGTCACACAATGTTAAAGATGTCAATTTTACATATGGCTGTGAGGTCACGGGTGCACTTAGAAGGTTCCCTGAGTGTGTGGTCAGAAACTGATGCGTAGTTAAACACTTAACCACATAAGGTTAAACACTTAAATCGTCTAGTGGTGGCAGTGGGTATTTGAGTAGCAGCCATTACTTAGTTATGGCAGTGGTAGGGAGTTACAACATTTAGCCATGACATACCTTTATTTAGTCGCACCATGTTAAAGATGTCAATTTTACATATAGTTGTGAGGTCAGGGGTGCACTTAGATGGTTCCCTGAGTGTGTGGTCAGAAACTAATGTACAATTAAACACTTAACCACTTAGATTGTCCAGTGATGGCAGTGGGTATTTGAGTACCAGCCATTACTTAGTTATGGCAGTGACAGGGAGTTATAGGATTTAGGCATGACATATCTTTATTTAATCGCACAATGTTAAAGATGTTAATTTTACATATGAGGGGTGCACTTAGATTATTCCTTGAGTGTGTGGTCAGAAACTGATGCACAATTAAACACTTAACCACATAAGGTTAAACACTTAGATTGTCCAGTGGTGGCAGTAGGTATTTGAGTACCAACCATTACTTAGTTATGGCAGTGATAGGGAGTTATAGGATCACAAATGACATATCTGTTTATTCGTCCCACAATTAAAAACATGTGAATACTTCAGTTTGGGTGGCCGGCCATTGGCACACTTAGATGGTCAGTTGGAAGTGTGGTCAGAAAGTAATGCCCAGTTAAACACTTAAGTATATAAGGTGAAACGGTTAGAAGTCTCAAACGTTGCAGTGGGCTTTTCAGTACTGTCTACTCATAAGCGGTGTAATTCCTAGTTAAACACTTATATACATAAGGTTAAACACTCAGTCCCACAATGAAAAACCATAATCATTGTCAAAGTTAAGACTTTATAAGTACAATGACAAAATTAGACTAATAATAATGATTACCAAAGTGAAGGGTTTACAAATAAAATGACAAAATTGCAGTAACAGTCATCACTAGTTTGGTTTAGGATTTACAAATCCAATGACCAAATTACATGTAAAATAAAGTACTTTGAAATTAAAATAAAACAACTGGAAGATGGTGAGACGATGTCAAATTGCATTGGTTACATTATCAAGGTTGTCCACCATGGGTGCACTTAGATGATTGTTTGGATGTGTGGTCAGAAAGTAAAGCCAAGTTAAACACTTAAGTATATAAGGTTAAACACTTAGAAGATAACCAAGGTTGCAGTGGGCTTTTCATTACTGTCTATTCCTTAGTTATGGCAGTACTGGAGAATTATAGGATCAAGTAATGGCAGACCTATTAATTCTGAGAACATGTTAATATTTGAGTTGGGGAGGTCATGGGTGCACTTAGGTGGTTGTTTGGATGTGTGGTCAGACAGACATGCCCAATTAAACACTTAAGTATATAAGGTTAAACACTTAGAAGATATAAAAGGTTGCAGTGAGCTTTTCAGTATTGTCCATTCATCGGCAGTGCAATGCCTAGTTAAAACTTAAGTACATAAGGTTAAACACTCAGTCCCACAATCAAAACCAATAATCATTGTCAAAGTTAAGAGTTTAAAAGTATAATGAAAAATTAGACTAACAATAATGATTACCAAAGTTAAGGGTTTACAAATACAATGATGAAATTGTAGTAACAGTCATCCCTACCGAAGTTCAAGATTTACAAATCCGATGACCAAATAACTCTAAAATAAAGTACTTTGAAATTACAATAAAAATGACTGGACGATGGTTAAGGGATGTCAACTTGCATTGGTTATATTTTCAATGTTGTAATTGTTTGGATCTGGAAGGAAGAAAGCAATACACAAGTCAAATGAATGTCAAATATTAAGGTATTCATCTTTGCTACTACATCACACTAAGAATGAGTTCACATTGGTCAATATACCTACAACTGGTGCCGCCTGAAGGACGGGGAGTGAAGCTCTCAGTAGTTCGTCAGTTGGAGGGCCAATGTCAGATTTGAACACCTAAAAGATATTCTTAATTGTATATCAGACATAACATCTTGAGCGTAAGTTATGCAAATTATGACATGAATATGTTCATTATTTCAAAATTGTACCTTGACAATATTATTGACTGTTATATTCAGATAAAAACCCCTTCTATTGGGGCTGAAAACTTTGACCTATGAGAACACGAAAAAGCAACTTTGACCTATAAACATTGATGCAATCTGTTACATTTAACAAAACAACCAATACCATTAACACCATTGAAAGTTCAGAACTGTTTAACCCTCTATACTTAAGTGTCTAACTGTGTGTAACTTTCTGACCACACATCACAGGCATCACTTATGTGCCAAACTAACCTCCATACGTCAAACACTACCAGTTTTACACATACAGTCTTCAACCCACTCTACTTATTGTGTTTAACTAATCATAACTTAGTCACCACCTATCACATTACAAACATACTCACAAATTAACAACTCACACCACATGAAGATAGACAAAAAGTTGAGAACATACCTGCGATGGTGACGATGTATTTGTAATAAAACCAATGTCTAGTGTCGTCGTCTATAAATAAGAAGATGGGTGGATTGAAAGGGAATGAAAGTGAAACTAAAACGGCGGGGTTAAACAGAATGAAAGTGAAACTGAAATGGTGGGGGTCAAATGGAATGAAAGTGAAACTAAAATGGTGGGGGTCAAATGGAATGAAAGTGAAACTTGAATGGTGGGGGTTGCGGTGCTCAAAGAACCAAATTGAAAGGGAAGCTGTGAAATCCTATTTTTTCACCCCAACGCCATGCTGGATGAAATTTGCCACGTAAGACAAGAGTGGCCACGTAAGTGCCACGTGCGGTTGTCAACTGGGTGGAATGCCACCTAAAGTTGTCAACCTATAAGCACTCCTTATAGTAATAGTGTTAACTCATACGTTTCATGTCATTGTCCATAAAATATAAGTGTAATATTATATATTTTTTAAATTGTAAGGCAATCTTGTTGTTGAAGTTATAATCTTTGATGTTTCACACTCTAATTAATATTTTATTTAATTATTAAAAAAATATAAATAGAAAATAAATTTTTATTTCTATAGCTTAGAGTTTTAAATAAAATAATATTTTTTATATTTATTCTTATGTTAACATTTTAATAGAGAAGTTATAAAAAACTTAGATCTTAAATTTACAACTTATCTATCATTCTTGCATTTGATATGCTCATGGTAAGGTTTATCTTACAAAATTTTAATTAATTAATTTATTTTTATCAATTTTACTCTACTAAAGGTTATTTTATAAAATTTTAATTTATTCTTTTATCAATTTTACTTTACTATATCAGTATAAAGTTTTTTTTTTTTTTCAATTTTTATACTAGTCCAAGTTGTATAAGATCTAGACTCATTTTTGAAATATAAAAGAAATATATTATTCTTTCTAAAATGGAGATAAGCTTTAGTCTTTTGTTATAATACTATCCTTAAGACTTATCCTAATTATGTCATTGCTCTCTTTCTTTATTTTTGTTAATATATTATTTTTTACTTTATAGTGCTAGGGATTCATTTCAATAATTAAAGTTTACTCAAACTATTAAAAAAAAGACTTTTTTCTATGAAATGGATGCAATATAAAAAGAAAATTGATGCTATTACATCGGCTTAGCATCTCCAACGCAACAAATATTATAGGAATAAAAGTAAAGTCGGAGAGTGTTGGCTGCTTGAAGGAACACAAATTGTGTGAGTTATGTTTACTTCACGTGGGGCAATTGCTTCCTGCACTCCCATATTTACTTCCTACACCTCATAAAAATGTGAATGGATTTTGGTATCCTTGTGAGTGAAGATAAAAGGGATATTAGGGATTTTTGTTTTCATTATAGGAGTTGTTGGAGGAGTGAGGAGCCGTGAGTGGCAAAGGAGTAGCGGAGGAGTGGAGTGGCTGAGAAGCGCTTGACGACGGTGTGCATTTGTTTGGGTGTGTAGAGGTAAGCCTTCCTTAATGGTTATTATTTCTGAAGGGAAATTTTTTATTTGAATATATGAAAGTTTGAGGGGTGTGTTAAGGTGGTTTTAAGTAATTTTTTCGTGCCTATTGGGTGGTGACGGTATAATTTTGTAGGGTGTTGGTTCTCTTTGCGTGTTTTTTTTTTTTTTTTTAATTTAGGAAAACGTTTTGCAAAAGTAAATATTTTTTCAAAATTTAAGACTATTTCGGAAAATGTTTTTTTGGAATACAAAAAATACTCGGGGAAAACGTTTCTCGGAAAGTCATTTTTTATATTTTGGAAGTTAATTTTCCCATTCTGGAAAATATCGTAATTTAATTTTCTCCCCCCTTCTAAAAAACATTTTCTATAAGTCATTTATCGCAACCTCAACCAGTTCCGGATTTCATTTTCCGGAAGCCATTTTCAAAAACCAATTTCTGCAAACAACTTAAATTAAATTTGCATCACCCACACGAAATCAACCAAAAAGCACTCACCTTCACTCACCAACAGCACTGCTCGCCGAAGAAGTTTGCACCGTACCACCACGGACCGTGCTGCCATAGAACTTGGAACAGTCACCCACAAGACCACCTCCTTCCTTTCAATAATTTGCTAAAACATTTTGAAAAAGTGATGGGTGCAGGAAGCAATTCCTTTACGGGGATGCAAACTGTGATGATGCAGTGGACATTTAACTGCAAGAAAAAAGAAAAAAGAAAAGTAACATTCAAGGTTGACAACTCTTAAACTGAAAAAAAAAATATTATGTATTAAGAAAATTGCTTCAAGCACCCTCAGATTTACTTCCTACACCCCTACATTTTCTTCCATCACTTTTTTGAAATACCACCATTATCCTTGACAGATTCTTGAAAGGAAGGAGGAGCTGTGGTGGTTGGACTGTTTCAAGTTGTGTGGTCGACAATTCATGGTGGTGCTGTGACGCCCCTGCACCTCCAGAAGAATATTTTCTTTTTTCTCTCTCCTCCATGCCTTCCTCTTCCATTCTCAAAATCTCTCTCTCTTCTCTCTTGATTTTCATCCTTCATATTCCATCTGTTTTAGAATCTGATCAAGCCCCGTAGTAGGTGAGGATCTTAGTGTCATTTTAAACCGATCAGAATCTCAAACAGAGTAAGTTCATATTTGTTCTAAAGATCTCTTAATCTCTATTTTTCCTTAGATTTTTGTCATCAATCTTACTAGGGACAGTTGAGAAAAGTATTTCTCTCAACTTAATTAAGATTATACTGAAATTTGGTTTTGTTCTGATGACTTGTTCTAGATCCCTAAAGATTGGGTTAGTGCCACTAGCTAGTTTGGAGG
>Ga0099824_1011468_pt1 | contig 10018 bp, 2 predicted proteins | sample SiratrowhiteBW_FD_76837 | JGI IMG/M metagenome (GOLD analysis project Ga0099824, IMG submission 76837) | Root nodule microbial communities of legume samples collected from California, USA - Siratro white BW | ecosystem: Host-associated > Plants > Roots > Nodule | place: USA: California... | reverse complement strand
ATATAAATTTAAACAACTTGTTGGTGGATAATTTGTTAAGGATATGCTAATCTGGTTTTCCTGTGGGCAAAATTAAAACCAGACAACCTGATTCTCATTTTAATAAAATAGTTTAATTCAACTTTTAATATTACCACTAAATTATTTTCTAGCTTTAATTGCAATTTTGATTCCTATTTTTATAAAATATGTATTTTTAATTCTTATTTTTCTCTCAATTTTAATTTTTAATTCACAACTAAATTATATTTAGATACAAGTCCTTCAAGATACTATCTTTTCAATTATGTAAGAAAAGTCCGGAGTATTATTATGAGGCTTTCTACAATTTCAGATGATATGTCTAAACTAATAGAAAGATATGGATAATTAAACTAAAAATTGAATAAAGTTATGGATAATTAAAAATGAAGATAGGCATAATAAAGATACAATTAAGTCTTTTTCTATTAAAAACCTTTATACCAAAAGCAGTTTTGTTTTATGCCTAAGATATCCAGAGCCCAAATCAAGGCCAAGTATCCGACCGTTTTTCCTGTGCCTCCACCACTTTATCCTGCACTTCCTTATTTTTTAAAATACCGAAAATATTCTTTTTGGACCGTACAATTTGATATATAATTTTTTTATATCTGATTATAGAATTTGATATACTGTTTATCTTTTCTTATATGAGATTATACAATCTGGATTATATATTTTTATTTTAGACAGTATAATTTGGTATACATTTTATATTAAATTATACAATTCGAAATATAAAAAAGGATTTTATATTAAATTGTATAATCTGATATATAAAATAAAATTATATGTTAATTATATAATCTAATATAAAAAGTTATATATTGAATTTTATAATCTAAAATACAAAAAGTTTAAAAGTATATGATTTATTTAATTTTTTTTTATTAAAAGTATAATAATCAATTTGCTGTAATTATGGTTGCATGAAAAAGCCCCCCAAGGATGAAAGCACCGTACTGTTAACAATATTACATGATCAGAATATTTACTTAGAGACTGATTCTTCTTATACCTTCATACTGAATTCTATTTTTGTATTGAGGAAAAAGACGAAAATATTCTTTGAAAGATTCAAAATATTTTTCTTTTAACGGATTATACAAACTGTAATGTAATTAAAAAATACTATTTTATGGATTGTACAATCTGTAATTATTTTTTTCTGCACATTTTACATTGCGGGTTGTGCAAACCGCAAGTATAATTTTTTATTATAAATATATTACAGTTCCTAAAACCCGCAATGCATTTAATTTTTTTTTGTATTGTGGGTTGTACAACCCAATGTATTTATAAATTTTTGCATTAAGGTTTGTACAACCCCGTCATACATCACCGTAACATCACCCAATCATATAATTAAATGAAAAGTCTATTTTGCTAGTTAGGCTTGTTCTCATTCCAAGTTCCAAACCCACTTTAAATGAAGAGTCTACTGTACTCCTATATATCAATTAAATAAAGAGTCTTCTGCTACTCTAAAAGAAAGAGTCTCTTAAGATTATTATGTTGAAACATTTACTCCTCTTTCTTATTTGGTTTCATTTCAAATTCACTTAAAATAAAATTAAACTAATTAAATTAAGACAAATGAAGAGTCTTTGTAAATTCGCTTTTTCATTCTAACTATAAAAGAAGGTGTGACATATAGAGACTAAACTAAACTAAAATTAAATTAAAAATAAATTAAAATAAAACTAAATTAATTTAATTTAATTTATTTTATTTTAATTGAATTTGGAAAAAGGTGTGACTTATAGAGACTAGACTAAACTAAAATTAAATTAATTTATTTTATTTTATTTTAATTGAATTTAAAAAAATGTGTGACTTACAGATACTAAACTAAACTAAACTAAATTAAAAATAAATTAAAATAAACTAAACTAGTTTAATTAATTTTATTTTAATTGAATTTGAAATGAAATCCAAGAAATCAACTTACATATACTCCTCATTTGCCTTAATTTTACTCTTCATTTGCCTTAATTTAATTAGTTTAGTTTTATTTTAATTAAATTTGAAATGAAAAAAGAGGAGCGAATGTTTCAACATAAAAAGTTAACAGACTCTTTATTTAGAGCAGCAGAGAGACTCTTTATTTAATGAATATAGAGGCCCAAAATAGACTCTTCATTTAAAATGGAGTTGGAACTTAAAATGAGAAAAAACAAATAGACTCTTCATTTAATTACATGATTAGGTGTGTGGGTTACAATCACAAGACATATTAAATTAACTTTTTTTTAAATGCATTAGGGGTTGTACAAACCTTAATGCAAAAAAATTTATAAATACATTACGATTTGCAACCACCCGCAACAATACATTTAGAAAAATTTATACTTGCGGTTTGTAGAACCCGCAAATGTAAAAGTTACAAAAAAAACAATTGCGGATTGTATCGGTAATGATAATATTTTTTAATTGCATTACGGTTTGTATAATCCGTAAAAAAAATTAAATCTATTAAAGGATATTTTTGTCTTTTCATAAAGATTAAAATGGAAATATGTAAAGTTATGGAGTGGTAAAAAGAATTAGTCTTACTTAGAAAACTATTTTAGGCCTTTAAACCCAACTTAGCATGGCCCATATTGTTAAAATTGTTTCGTTCCATTTTCTTTTGTCTCAACTTGTAAATATTTGCTTCTATAATTCAAGAATAACACTCTGGTTTTGAAATTCTTAATTACATAACTTATTAATTCTCTTGTTACTGATAAATAAAATTTCATGTTTAAAATTGTACAAGGATGAAAAATAGATTACACTAAAAATTGGTTACTTGATTTAAAGTGAAAAGTGCAATCAATTATTTTTAAAGCTTAAATCAGATTTTTAATATATTACAATTTTATTATTTATTTTCTATGCTGAATTAAAGCTATTATTTGTTTGCATATTGTAATACAGATAAAATGGAAGAGTCAAAATTTAGAAGATTGAATGAGTCAATTTTATGTTCTTACATCTTATTTTACAATTATTTATAGTTTATTTTGTAATGTAATGATTTATTTACTTTGTATTTAAATTAACTTAATTTAATTTAAACAACCTCATATGTAAAGTATACAAAAAAATATTTTTAATTATATTTTTTGCAGATTCAAGTAAACCTGTACAATTAGCAGATTTTTCAGGACGGGGCAATATGTTAAAATTGAAATCTGTTTAAGATACCAAATTTACGAACAATGTTTTTTTAATGTAAATTTTTATATACCTAGTTCTACCTCTCCATATAAACCACTTTATAAAAAAACTTAGTTAAAAACATTCTCAAGACAAAATCTTTTAGTATTATTATTTTTTAAACACAAACCAAACATAAGAAACTAAAAATTTTACTTGTAAAAGTTAAATGATTTTTTTCTCATTTCCTACTAGTGATGTTAGATTATTATTATTATTATTTGTCATTGCATCATTCTGGTAGGTTTTATTTTGTCTCCCAAGTGGGCCTACTCAAGCCCATATTTTTCATATTTTATTACCATTAACTTCTCGACGGCTTCTTCGTACACCTCCAAGCTTTTTTAGTCACCTCCAAATTTTTTTAAATTTCAAAGATATCCTATTTGAAAAGACATTTATGCCCCTGTACTTTCCGGAATGGATTAATCCAGAAACCAATCCAGATTTAAAATACACTTCTAAAATAAACTATTCTAAAAGCTAATTTGGGGGTAGATTTATTTTTTTAAAAAATAATTATGGAATGAATTGTTCGAGAAACCAATTTTAAATTAGAAATTAATTTTTGGAACAATCTATTTTGTAACTGTTTTTTTTAAATAATAATTCTAAAATAAACTATTTCTGAAACTAATTTCATCATAATTAACTTCTAGAACGGCCATTCTAAAACTATTTTTTTACGAAAATAAATCCACCCGCAAATCGCAGAATCACCACCGTATTGCAGAACTAACCCTAAATCAATCTCAAAACCTTCAATATATCATCTTTATCTCACACGGTTAACAAGGTGATAAACAACGGAAGCAATGCGATGATGACAATAACAGACATAATAACTTTTTGAAGGTGGCGGCATAGTACATACGAGGGATAGTAATGAAGGTGCATTGGAGGTGGGATAGTGTATAGAATTCTAAAAGATTATAACGGTATGTACAAGGGCACTTTTGAAAGTTTAAAAAAATTTAAAGGTGCCTTAAAAAAGTCTTGGAGGTGCATGAAGACGCCGTCTAACTTCTGGTAGGTTTTATTTTGTCCCCCAAGTGGGCCTACTCAAGCCCATATTTTTCATATTTTATTACCACTAACTTGCTTTTTACACCTCCTTTTATAATTCAATTTTCCAAAATATCCTGAATCTGCAATCCTTTTTTATATGAATTTAACCTCTAATTAAGACATAAGTGTGATCCCAAACAAAATCATTTATTAGGAGAACGTTGAAAAAAGGTTTTAACAGAACAGGTCTTCGAAATAGATTTAGAAGTTTAGTCGAATTTTTTTCCCAAAAGAAGACTTTTAGGTAAAAAAAGAAAAATTAACATTTCCATAAATTAGAATTATTTTTTGCAAAAGTTAAAAAACTTTAGAAAAACCATATAAAAGAGCTTCTAGAAATTAGTTTATAAATAAATTAATTTCAATCTATGGAGACACTTTTTAAGAAATAAATTATACGTGAAAAAAATATTAACCTATTTCAACATCTCTTAAAAAACTATATCAGCCAATCAATTAATCATGGCACTACATATAATTTATTTGATCTTGATTTCATCCATAACAAAGGTACACATTATAATATCAATGGAGACAAATCAGAAACATCCTTTGCATGCCATGATGCCAAACAAGAATAAGTTTATTTAGATCAGTTGAGAATAAACTTTTTCAGCCAAAAAGCAGAATACTTAGGGCATCTTCTCAAATTGTTGTTGTAATTCACATATATGAGGCCCAATCCAACTCTGTAACCAACATCCCATTCAAAGCTGTCGGAAAATGACCATGCATAATAGCCCTTCACCTTAACACCATCTCTGCATGCATGCATTAAATAAGAAAAACTAATCATTATGAACCAAATTCTATTATGATTAAATGTTGTATTAAACTAGAGAGAAACATTTGACTCACTTGATTGCTTCAAGCAGGGATTTGAGATGTGCATCATGGTATCTAATCCTAATACCATCCTTTCGCCCTTCACTAATTGGAATTGAGTCATTCCTTAATTCAGCAACGCCTACAAAGTTCACAACAAAATAATACTAAAATCTAAATAACATAAGATTGTGTCAACTAAAAAATATGATTGGATAAACCTTTTCTATAAACGCCTTCAATAAACTTTTTCTATAAACATTTAAAAAAATTAAATTAAAAACAACATAAAATGGATTTCTTTAAAAATTAAAATTAATTTATTCAAGTTAAAAAATAAGAGTTTTAGAAAAGTTATACAAGAAAATTTGTACAACTAACTCATTCATACACTGATGAAACTTATTTATTTTTCTTCTTATTTTTATTTCTGAAAAGTGTTTAGAGAAAAGTTTATCCTAACGGGTCCTTAAGCAATTTAAGGTTCCTGGATAAATTTTGCAAGAGAACGTTTAAAATATAAAATAAGAAAAAAAAATAAAAATAAACGAGAGTTTCTCCATAAATTAAATTTAATTCATTAATCAACTAATTTGTAAAACCCTTTTCATATAATTTTCTAAAGTTTGTGTTTTTTATTTTGTATACAAGTTAATTTAATTTATGAAGTTTAATTTTTTAATATTTCTTCTTTAAACATTCTTTTGTAAAGTTTGTTCAAACAGACTAGTCTCACTTCACAATTCACATAAACCAATTAGGGAAAAAGAAAAAAAAAATCACGGCAATGAAAATGTTCTTGTTAATTAATATAGTTTTCCCTCTCTATCTACTAAGGATGACATAAATTTTGTTAAAACGAATATTGTATGTACCATTTTCTGTAATGTATATTGGTGGATTATTGAAACTATCCTTTATGTAGGTCAAAAGCTGGTGAATTCCCTTTGGAGAGAAGAAGAGCCATCCCAAAGCAGTCTGCACAGCCAAAAACTTTTGCCTCGTTAGTTTAATCAATAACATGATTTTGGAAGAGAACATTTTCTGTAAGAACTTTTTTGGACATTTTTTTCATGAATTAAAACTAAACTGTCCATATATCATATCTTAGTTAAATAACATTGGTTTACACTAATGTGTAAAAAACAATGTATAAAAAATGTTATTCTACATCAAGCAGCCGCAAATCAAAGCACAAAACACCCAAGGACTAATGAGAAGTAAAATTATACCCGTTTGCCAATGACTAGACCATTCCTCGTGGCTACAATCAAGAGAAAATTGGTTAATTACGATGATAATTCATTGTTAAAAATCCAATTAATAATTAATCTATTTATCATGGTTGATTTTAGTTTAGTTGTTATTCCACACACGTGCATGTACTTACGAGACCATGATAAATAGATTAATTATTTTACTCCACCCATATAAGAAGCTTGTTAGTAAGATTGCTAGTAAAGTACTTTTTATATTGCTTAGAAGATAGTTTAGGCTCAACTTATGTCATAAATCCAACCTGTAAAATGAGGACAGTTTTATTTATTACAATAAATTAATGTTATTTTTAGTCGCTGTGAGATTCTTAACAATTCTTCACGATCTTTACTTATCTCATAAAGCAACGATGCACATAATTTCATAATTTCATGTCCTAATAAATCTAACTAAATATATAAATTCAATTACTATATATCATTATCATAACCATATAATATTTGTACTTTTTTAGTATAAATTTTTTGTTGTGAGACAACCTATGCTAATGACCAATACTTTATCAATTTAGTATATAATTTTCTGGGCACTGTTTTGAAGGCAATTGTATAACCTGGTATTTGTTCTTGTACAAGTTGGCTGCTGCTCCATGAGCAAGTATGAGGTGATGAGCAACAATGTAAGGTTCAGTGGCTGAGTCACCAGCACTGCAATTTCCAACACAGTTAGAGCATCTACCAGGTGCAAATGTGCCACCATGGTACCCATTTATGCTGAAGGTGTATCCTTCATTTAGAGTCACCCAATGCTTCACTTGATCACCAAAGGTTTTGAAGCAAAATTCAGCATATTCTCCAAAATCATTCCTAATTTATCATTCAAAATACTTTTCTTTTTCAGGAGACAAAAATAAGAAAAAAATTGATTTTGGTAATTGAGTAATTGTTTACACTATTTGAGGGCTAAGAAATCCTCCATATTCATCTTCAAGTGCTTGTGGAAGGTCCCAATGAAACAGAGTGACAAAGGATGTTAAGCCTGTCCCAAATAAAACCAAAATAAGAGAAAATTTATGATACTGTAACTAAGCTTTATCAAAATTATTAGACAAGTGTTTACCATTTGATAGAATTTCGTTAATGAGGTTGTTGTAGAATTTAACTCCCAAGGGATTAACTTCTCCCTTGCCCTCTGCGACAAATAATTGAAAACTTAGATATTGCTTTCCAGTTTCTGTCTTATTCACCAACTTTTTCATGATAACATTAAAATTAAAAGAATAAAAAAACATAAAGAAATGAAATTTTTCATTAGTAAACTTGTACACAGATTATGTAATATTTTTTTTCCAAAATTTTATTTTTTAATTTGTGTATAAATTCATTTCATCTGTTTAAAACCTTTTTATAGATAAACTTTTCCAAACCAACTCTATTCTAGATGACGCGAATTTTGGTTTGAGTAATTAAAGTTGGCATTTATAAATACTTACTGGGGAATATTCTTGACCACGAAATGGAAAATCGGAAGGAATCCAGTCCAATTTCTTTCACCACCTTTATGTCGCTCTGTGAATAAGCAGTTTAATTTTCTAATTCAACATATGTTATTTAATTTTGGTAAATTTAACTTTCTTCTTCTCATATTATATGAAATGACTCTTCCTCTTGATTTTCAAAATAAATATTTATTTCTTTCATATTTAGTTATTTTTTATAATTTTATTAAATGATATTGTTTACCTCCCTCCTTTTATTTACTTTTTTAATTTTTATATTTTAAAATCTGAATTTTATTTTTTTAATATTTATTTAAGTTTTTAGTGAATATGGTGTTCTTTAACTAAATATAGAATGAGTGTCATTTTATTAAAATTATTAAAGGTATGAAAATCATTTGTTAAAAACATAAATATTATCTAAAAGTTAAAGAAATATAAATGTTAGTTTATAAGATGAATATTTATTTGAAAGCTAAAAACAAATAGTGTCATTTAACATCACCAACAATTTTTCCATTTTCTTAGAGGACCAGTTTACTGTAATTTGTGAGTAAGTGTACCTTGTACCGATGATAAAAATCAGTTGCTACACCACCACTGCTGTGATCTCCAAATCTTCTCTTCTCAGGAAAAAAAAAAAAAAAAAAAAAAAAAAAAAAAAAAACACATTTTAAAAGTATATTTAAAAAAAAAAATATTAAATTATATATATATATATATATATATATATATATATATTATTTTCACAGGGTTAACCTGGGTGCTGTTTGGTGAAGGTATCCCATATACATGGTCCTCTGCCATCTACATTTGCTGCTCCTTCTGCCTGAGTAATTAACAAACAACAGAAAAGTAGAAGAATAGTACTTACTTCGTACTCAAAAAGCTCAAAGATCAGATATCTCAATATTTCTAGAAATTAATTTCTAGGTTAAATCCCTGCTATATACTAAGAAAAAGACACTCAGAGATCCTTAAATGCAACTTAAGTTGTTTTTGCCAAAGATAAAGTTACTAACAAGTTGAGAAGTTGTTAGCAAGGTCAGTGTTGGAGCAATCTGTGTAAATGTGCATTATAAAGTGTGTGGCTTTGTGATATTTTTATATATACTAATAGAAGATATGTTTGTGTGGTGAGGTTAGAACCTGGTAAGCAGAAGAGCCAATTCCAAATAGAAAAGCAGAAGGAAAAAGACTCCTATTGAATGCTGCACCAGAATGGCTTGGTGGTGCGCTTTCAGTGCTAGCCAAAAGGGTGACAAGAGTTAAGAGACAGAGGAAGAAGGAACTTGCACTTCTCATATCTGCCTTTTGATTTACAAATCTCATGTTCATGCTATCTATTTAAACCAAAAGGAGATGTACTTGCACTTCATTCCTAATTGCACCATAATAATTATCTTCTGTCTAAAGAAAAGTTTACTTCACTTTGGAAAACTATACCTAAGTTATTTTATGTTCATTGGTATTTATGGTATACTTTTTAAAAAATTTAAATACGATCATTTAAAAGTTATTAAAATATAAAATCAAATAAAATTTTTATTTTAAACTACAATGCAAACATAAACTGCTTTAAAAAATATTATTACAAATAAAATTCGTCCCTCTAAATGATAAATTTAAATAAATTTTATAGCAAAATATGATTTTTAATAAGATAATTTTCTGTAAAAATCACTTTAATTATGAAATATTTAAATAAAAATTCTTTAAAATCAAATTTTAAAACATTATTCAACAATTAATGTTTTTTCCACTACTAATTTTGCTTTTGTCATTCTAAAGGAAACATAAAAAAAAAAAAAAATCGCAAATACGACGTATTCATAGTTCTTCGAGACCTTTATTTCTTTACCTTGGGGTGCTGTCTCAAACATGCGTGACAGAGACATTTGTCATCCTTAATCATTTTAACCGTGTGCAAACATTTTTCTTTTCCTTGGACCAAAAACTTGGTTTTGACATTCGCATTTGTTGTCTAATATTTTTAACAGGTATTTAATTCAAAAATAATTTGTAGACACTTAAATTAATAAAGGTGTTAGAATATGTATTCTAGATTTCTTAATTTGGTCCACCATGTCGTGTTTGAGTTTTTTTTTTTTTTTTTTTTTTTTTTTTTTTTTTTTTTTTTTTTTTTTTTTTTTTTTTTTTTTTTTTGTTGTTTTTTTTTTTTTT
>Ga0099824_1011466_pt1 | contig 10020 bp, 7 predicted proteins | sample SiratrowhiteBW_FD_76837 | JGI IMG/M metagenome (GOLD analysis project Ga0099824, IMG submission 76837) | Root nodule microbial communities of legume samples collected from California, USA - Siratro white BW | ecosystem: Host-associated > Plants > Roots > Nodule | place: USA: California... | reverse complement strand
CACAAACTGAATACAAAAACTTATAACATAATCTTACCTCACCCTCCCAAAGCCTCAACGCTACATGATGATTATAACTTACCAAAAGGGACATATCAGATGGTCCCCCAGGAAAACCTACCAACTCAACACCCTCACCCGCACCAATGTGAGGAGCTACACCACCAATATTAGCAGCATCACCAGCATCAGCAGCAACAGGAGGAGCACTAGATGAAGCACCTCGATCTCCTCTACGCACAGATGCTGTAGGCCTTCTACGGCCTTCAGGCTGTAAAGATGATCCTCTGGTTCTCGCCATATCTGTCAATGCAAAAAGTTACAGTGCATAAAGATACAAATACAATAATTTGACCACTGACAACCGGATGGGGAGTCCATCCGGTTCACAATTTTAAAAAAATACGAACCGGATGGGGGGTACCATCCGGTTTGCATTTTTTTAAAATTGTGAACCGGATGGACTCCCCATCCGGTTCTCATTCGCAAAAAAAAATACGAACCGGACGGCCTCGTCCGGTTCTCATTCCAGCAGATCGGAAAATCATCCCCTTCGCCGTCGACAGCCCCCCAAATCCCAAATTAACTACTCTAATAATCAATATCACCTACTAATTGCTAATAAACATCACAAATTGCTTACCTAATGCTTTTATTAAAGAGTATTTCAAAGATTTTGAATATTGAAGAAACGGGGAGGACGAATGGCTTACTGAACCGGACGAAGTTGGTGTGAACCGGATGGCTTGCAAACGAATCGGACGGAGGAAGCTTTTTGTTGCACTGGCACACCGGAGACAGCTTGGACGACGAACGGCTGCGGTTGGACGAAAGGCGGCAGTTTGAGAGAAGCTGAGGGTTTCTCGAATTGGGGAAAATATAGGGTGGGAGAGATGAAGGCTAGTTTTGTCTTTTCATACTTAACTGAAAGGGTAAAATAGAAAATTCCGCATTGGTATGGGGGTGCAGGAAGAGTATATGGGGGTGCAGGAAGAATTTGTCTAGAAAATGTGGTGGAGAAGCTTGGACCTTCTGCAGGTGTCGCAGCCCAGGTTGACGGAGACGGTGTTGAAGGTTAGTTTTCTTCTTGAACTTGATATTAGTGGTTGCAAATGGTGTGTGGTAAAGTAATTGAATATGTTGTTAACAGTGGAGTAGTGTTAGCCCTCGCGTCATAACCACCTCTCTTTATAGAGCAGAGAAAGAAAAGTAATGCCAAATTGCTTGTTGCTTAAGGAATCGCGTGGAGCGAGAAACGATGCAATGTGATCGTGACTTGAGGTTAAGGCCAAATCGAAATCTTATTGATTTCATTTTGATGAGCAGCGGTAGTCGGTAGGTGTCTATGATTCTTGATACTTATCATTGTTGTTAGGCAATCTCAGTGTGCGTGTTGTAAAGGATCGGTTAGCTCCAGCGATGCTTAAGTTAAAATTGGGCAGAGAGTGCAGGTAATTTAGGTTAGAGTTTAGAAATACCTTGTTTAAGGTGACTGAGCTTGTATTTATAGGCGTAGTAGTGGGCTTAATGAATTTGGATCCATTCTGTTGTAGTTTTGTTATTCTGTTATGATTCTATAATAGAATTAGTTATGAAATATCTAGTTGTTATTATAATTTCGTTGTGCATTGATCAAATGTATAATATACCTATAATTTTTTTGATGTCAAAGAAAAAACATAGAGATGGCGCGATCATATTTGGGTGGTATGCAACTTGGACCAAATCTGGAAAGAGATACATAAGCTTATTCTCTTGGTGAGAATATGTGTATATAAAAACTAATAATCAGGCGATAATCAGATAATTTTGTTAATCATAATCAAGATATGTTTGACTTCCAGTATTGGAGTCATCATGTTTAGTAGTGAGAAACGTTGGAGGAATATTCTTGTCATTCAAAAAATGTTGAAGTTTCACTCTTTGAGAGTAATAAGAACTTTTTATTGTCATATTAGAAATTTCTCATCACCCAACTTAAAATAAATTAAATTGGGATGTTGAAGGTGTGATGGAGAAAATTCGCGATAGTAGAAAAATTTTTTAACAGAAGAGGATGTAACTATTGTAGACTCTGATACCATGTGAATAAAGGGAAAGAGAAAAAAAAAAATAGAAGAAAGTATAATAAGAACACACAGAAAGGAAACTTTATGCTTTATTAACGTGAATTGTTCTAGTGCTATATCTATGATATATATAGCTTGTTTCATACATATAATTAGTATAAATATCTACTAACATTATTTTAATTCTTTTTATTTAGATTAGTAATTTCCAAAATTTCAATTTAGAGGAACAAAACTAAAATAGTTAACCAAATAATAATTATAAAGTTATATGTAACAAAATTAATTTGAGATTAAAATTTTTGTGTGCTTATTCTACTCTATTTTCAATTGAGTTTTAAAAAAAAATCTCTTTACTCTTCATTTTCTCCCTCTAAGAGATTTTTTTCTCTCACTAAATTTCACTCTAACTTCTCTCTACTTTTATTAATCTAAATCTTATATCTCTCAAAATTTGATCACATTTGCAAAAGTTAGAGAGATAAGAATCATTTTCATCCCATCAGTTTTTCAATAAGAGTGTCTCCATACTCTTTGTTTTCTTTTTTTGTTTTGAATTTGTCATAAATCTTTGTGTGGTTAAGTGAGAAAAAAAATCTTCTCTGGTTTAACTTATATTAAAATTTTGTTATTCTTAAATACTTTGTTCTATGTTTTTGGAATTTGAGTGTTCTTTTACTTGAATTGAAACTTGTTATAGAGCAAGAAATTATAGGCAAGTGGAGCTATTATTATTTACTTTTCTAAATGAGTTAGAGATAAATGCTTAAGTTGGTGAATGAATTGAAAGATTATTGATATTGAACTTGGAAGAAATTTTTATGAGATGCTCTGAATTGAATTTTTTGTACCCTTCTTGAGTTGATTGAACAATTATGCTTGTGCATTGAAATTTGTTGTTATTGAAGATGAGAGTTATGACTTAATAAAAGTATCAAATTATGAGGAATTTTAGATTGTATCATAATAATTGAATTTAGGTGTGATAGGTTAATCTTGAAAATTCATTATTTTGTTTAAGATTGTATGATTGGGTTGATATGGTTAACTTTAGTTATGTTAATATAAATTTGGAAGTCATGTTTTAGGTAGTTGATGTTGTCTAATTTGAGCAAGTAAGTGTAAGGACTTTGTTGTAGTAGTTGTTTAGATAATACTTAAAAATGGATAGTTTAACCTAGTTGAGGAAACTAGGAATGCTTAAGATTGGATGATAAATTTTAAATTTTATCTACTTTTGAATTTGCTTATAATTGGCCAATTGGTTTTGTATATTTAAAAATGGTTGGATTGATGTGAAAATGGAAATAACTTGTTGGTAGTTAAAGTTAAGCACTTTAGAAATGTGTTTGGATTAAAGAAAGAATTCGGTGAAGTTTGGAAATTCTGAAAATGGACAAACTTTGCATAATTTTGTTCAGCGGATCAAAAATTTGCTCAGTGTATTTCATCCAGAGATTCAAGACTACTTTGATCTAAAATTTATTTAATAGATCAAACATTCACTCAGCACACCAAAAATTCTCTCAGATGGGTTTAAAATTTGTTCAACAGATTCAAACCTGAAAGCAAGTAAAGAAATTCTTTTCTCAAATTCGAAGCGGATTTATATATGTTTAGAGGATCAATGCTTTTAGAATTTGGCCAAGTGGAATCAATTAAGAAGGAGGTCTAGAACTGTATTTTGTGAACAAAGATGAAGTCGTCAGTTTTAATTGGAGAGGTTTTTGAACTCTTAAGCTAAGTAGTTTTTTTTTTTTTAGAACTTGAAGTCTTCATGAGTTGTAGCTTATCTTTCTAAATTTTTGTGGGTATATTTGAACTTAATTGGATGAGTAAAATCCATTATAGCTCATTATCTTTCATTATTATTATTATTGTGGAATACTTTATGCTTTTTATGAGTTGCTTTTTAATTGTGATGCGATGTAATGAAATAAGAGAGCATGGTGATGTGAAGACTGTGTTAAATATTATTGGTTTATTTTTATCTAAATAGTTTTAATTTGTTGTGATAAGATATGAATATATTTTGCATGTCTCTGTTTAATGATTGAAGGTTGATAGTTTGTGAGAATTAACTGATGTTGTGATTATGATTTAGATTATATATATAATATACACACGTGTGTATTTATGTATAAAAATGTAAGATTATAAATTTAGGATAATTTATGAATTGTAGTTTGAATTTATAGATGAAGTAAAAAATCATGTTATAACAAAGATTCTTAACTTCATAGCCATCAAGTAATGAAAAGTTAAAGATAAATTTATTGTGTCATTAGAACACTTGTTGGTTGTGATTATTGTCTTGAGAATATGCAAATACATGTTTTAGAGGCATACATATAAAAAAAAGAAACTACGAAAATTATAAAAAGAAACTATGAAATAATGTAAGTTATCTTTTTCAAAACATGAATGCGTATATATATTTTATTATATTTAATTTTCTTTTAAAAACTAATAATGTGTACATACCCTATATAAATAATTAAATATGATTGAAAAAAAAAATAATAAACTTGTAGATTCCTTCTGTAAAGTCTTTGATAAATTGCATCCTAAAGTATATTTCAAGTAGGTATTTATTTATTGCCCCTTGCAACTTTACTTTAACTGTAATAATAATATTATTATTTGTTCCCTTATGGTTGGCCGTGTTTGATTAATTTTGCATCAAATTTGACTAAATTCAGAACCAATGAAAATTGAGTGCAGTTGCAATCTAACTGCTAGAACAGAATTCTGTGTTTCTTCAACACTTGATTTTCATGAAAAAAACCAATTTTATGGATTAAGATGGTCAGTAGTTTAAGAAAAGCTTACATAGAATACTCTTTCCGAAGTTAACGTGGCCAAAAAGAGATACAACAAAACCTCATGGGAACAAATGACTGCGTGCTATCACTACTAACCTTAACCTCAAAACAAAAATGGAAGCCGTTAAACTGTGAATCTAACTGCAGCAACATGTGTCTATCAGACTACACAGCTATGTTACCATACTCTGCAATGACTACTTCATTACATACATATGCACATACATATTTTACATTGTTATCAACAAGAAGTCTCTGAAAAGTCAATCCTACACACCTCCCTAACTGGCCAAAAAAGCAACGGAGGCAAATTCCGCACAAAAGGAATGAGCTACTGCTTGTAAGCAGTTTAAGATCTCACATATGCCCATATATTAACAATGACTATTGCTGAAACCAACACGGTTGCAGAAACTGCAAGAACATAAGACCACATGCCACGGTTAGATGAAACCTTTGAGGTGTGGTGGACCCTTCGGCTCTGTAGATGGCCTTTTGAGATGGATTCTGCACTTGCAACATGTTGCCGAGTAATCTTACATAACTCAGATGACTCAGAAGATTCATTCCCTGTGGAACTCTCATCAGCAGCATGGTTGTCTGAAGCTTTCCACTCCTGCAAAACAGGATCAGAAAAATCTCAAAACATGCAGAGACAACTGAGTTAGATATACTAGTTAAAAAGACAAACTCCTTACCCTGGTGGTAGTGATGGTTTTTGAATTATGGTCTTCTTCTGGGGCACAAGCACAACTTCCATCTTTTGCCGCCTGCTCGGAAGCAAACTGACGGTCAACAACCAATCGTATTCTCCTTGGTGCACTACCTTGTGATGGTACCATTCCATTCATGTTTGGCTGTTCATTTCGTCCTTGACGAGACCTTATTCTGATTCCAGTATCACGACTATTAAAGACACCAAAGTTTCTTACTTGCCCATAATTCTTGATCGTATCGTCCACTTGGCCCATAGAACCATCATTTGAGAAAGCCATCTCGGGACTGTTCTGAAACAATCCTACATTGCTCTTCTGCTCAACTGCCTCCGTAGGATAACCATGCAATGCCTGCTGATTCTGCAGCAGCAAATAACACTGACATTAGACAAGTGGAACATGCAAATCATGCTATATATTTTAGACAAGAGGTCAATTAACATAAAAACGTGAATAAATAATGGGTTAGAGCTGCCATTGGGTGTTTAAAGAAGTCATTTTGATTGCAGCAACCTAGAATAACTAAAGGATAAAAGGGATCAGAGCTATTACTCACCGTCATATTGGTCATTTCCACATCTGAGTCACTGCCAGATCCATGGTCCTTGACATTGAGGAAGGATGAGCCTAGCTCTAAACTGCTAGTATCATAGGAGATCGCATCCCAATTAACCGAGTCGAAAAGGTCGGACATATTGTCATTTGTACCATACTGAATTTCTGGTTGATAGTAAATTTCTGGTGGGAAATGAGCATGGACTGGGGAGAATAATTTGTCATCTAATTGCTGGTTTGTTGGGTCATAAAAATCCTCAAAGTTAAATGGCTGATCCTGTAGCAGTTGTAAACATCATCAACAATAATTACTAAACCAACAAATTCAATGTTTTGAAATCAAATTAGGGGGAGGGTGAAATAAAGGGAAAAGGAAGAAAGAATAGAGCAAAACTCAAGCAGCCAATCTAACCTCTGCAGCTAGCTCTACAATTTGATTTTGTGCATCACGAGCATCACATCCATCACTATGGGAGTCAACTGGAGTTATAATGTTGGATATTACTTCCTCAGAGTTCTCAGGGATAACTGTTAGAGGCTTTTCACCCTCAGTAATCTGTGAGGAAGATGCTGGATCCAGAGAGGAATCAGATTGTATTTCATCTGGAGAGTGGTTGGCAGTAATAGGGGTTGTTGAAGCAGCCCTTTCCACCTCATCACCATTTGAACCTTCAAGACTCTCATCATGTTTTTTAAACAAGCGACAAAGGACATACGGATTCTGTGATTAGTCAAATCAACCATATTGAAAAGTCAGCAACATATTTCATGGACATTCTGAGATAGACATAAATTGCAGAAGCTTTATGCTAAAGAATATATATATATATACTGATCTATAGCTACAACCTTGTCAGGTAGGGTTACAAGCAGTTGGACCAGAGATAACGGAATGTGTAATAGTACATTTAAAGATGTAACATAAGAACACGAAGATCATTTAGAATCAAAATAACAAGGTGGAGAAGCAATTCAAAGGGATATTAAATACAGTAGTCAATATCGTTTGACTCATTCAGCAAACAGAAACTTATTACCACATCAAAACCTGAGAGTTTTACCAAATAAGTAGGGAAAGAGGAACCCCCTCAAACTTGAAAAATCATGAAAGGAAAACAATACAAGACACAAACATTAAAAACAAAAATCAAATATGTAAAGCTTTCACTCTTTCAACCAACCCTAAGCCAAATAGGAAGAAGAATGAACGAAAACAAATCATCATTCATCACATCAAACACTGAGGGATAAAAACGAGATTAACATCTTAAGCACCTCCTCAGGGGAAAAAATAGAGCTATTAAAGTTTACAAACAGTTTAATGTCAAAACACCATGATAACAAAGGTAGGAGATAAGAGTAGACCTGTCCAGGATTGGTACCATCGAGCTCCTTCAGGGTAGGCCTGTACTCATGCATAACCCAATTGGTCCTCTTCCCCTTGGGTGCACGACCAGTATAGAAAACAAGAGTCTTCTTCATTCCAATCAAAGTGGAACCAGACTTAATCTTTCGATCCTTCCCCGTTGCTTTCCAATACCCAAGGCTCGTAGCTCGGTTCAACCTGTGCCCATTGGGATACTTCCGATCCTGCGGACAGAAGAAGAACCACTCCGGATCCTTGTTCCGTACCACGGACAAATCTACACCAAACAAACCCCACCCCAACAAAACCCAACAACCACGAACAATATAAGCAAAATCAAACAGCATAGCCACTTTCCACATCAATGTTTACCACCAATTCCATGCCTAACAATTCAAAACTACCTACCATAGAAATTTGATCAACAATTAACATCAACACCTTATAGCCTCTTCTAATCAACAAGATAAAATGCTGATTACGATTACAGAACAACAAAAGCTGTACTTAAGTTCAGTTCAAACGAAGCATCATAAAAATAAAGAAGAACTAATCCATCGACAGCACAAAAAATCAGTAAAGCAAAAAACCAAAACTTTCACAATTGCACAACAACCCCAACTAAAATTCCCAGACAGAACAAGGAGAAGAAAATACCAGGCAAATCCCAAGGCTCCCATTTGCAGACATCAATTTCACGGATAACCCAAACATCGTCCCCGTTGCCGTTGATCTTCGAGCGCAGGTAGTAATCAATAAGCTCTTCATCGGTGGGCCGGAAACGGAACCCCAGCGGCAGCGTGTTGAGAGACAGCACCGCCGTCTGCGCAGGCGGGTAACACTCTACGACGGCACCCATAAGTTTTGAGAACGCCCAGAGGGTCAAGAGAGAGAAAAAGGGGAGAAAGGAGAAAACTTGGAGATAAATAAGGTGAAAAATGAAGTGGGAATCGTAGGGATTCTGGGGAATTTAGGTGTTTTTTTCGTTTTCCGTCGTCACAGGTAAAGGAAGTTGCTCGGAAAGTGAATGTAGTGGTGGTAATATAAATTCCTCGTATATGCGCTGAATACAAGGTAGTTGTCAAAGGCGCGGCGAGGAGGGTAAAACCGGAAATGGGAGTTGGTGGAAAACAAGTACCGAAAGAGATTGCGACACGTGGCGTTCATCGGTGGCTGTAGTTGTCTTGGTGAGTAAGGAAACCACAGTTACTTACCAGCCATAGTGTGAACAAACAAGTGGAAGAGGCGTTTAAAGTTTCTGCATTCAAAGACTTGTTGTGTACACAAAACGACAACGTCCACCATTGCCCACGTCACCATTTCTTTTTATTACTTTTTCACCTCTCTTATGAATTCTATAATTTAATATTTTCAAAATAATTATTATATTTATTGTGTTTTTTTATTTTCCTTTCTTTATCTCAAGTTGCAGGAGTTAGAGTGTGCAAACATGGTTGCTTTTTTTCTTCTTTTAGAACAGTTCCTTTTAGGGTAGAGATTATCTTCGAACTATATTCTTGTTACTTTCTGCTTATTATAGTGCAGTGTATTATATTGAAGATTTTGTTTTTATTTTAGGCGTGTTCTTGTATATTTATATATAATGTTACCTTTATAGAGATCACTAATGGTCTGTGGCTCAATAAAGAGTAAAGTGATTGATGCTTTTCATTTATTTATTTATTATTTATTTTCATTTTCAGTAAGTGTTGAGATTGGATTCTCTTCAGGTAGCAATAGTAAACTTCAGACGTAAAAGGTTTCTTATGAATCACATTTCTGACAATGAAATAATTATATCATTCAACATTATAGTAAATTTCAAACTATACACCATTTTCATCAATGCATGTTCATGCATAGGTTAGTTTTAAGAAACTTTGTTAAATGTATTCTAATAATAATAATTTTTGTAATGACTTCGCTTATTACTCTTATAAAAAAAACATTTATTGCCATGTCAATAAAAAGTTCACAACTTAGAATATATATAACATTTTAAACTGTATGTGTAAACAAGTATAATATGTCTCTTGGCCGTAATGTAGGGTTTTTGTAGTTTGAATGAATAGTTCAAAAATTCTATAACTTTTGTTTGTTACCAAGTATTAACATCCATTGAAGGTTCAAGGTACTACAAAAAGTGTTCAGATACATGAGAGTTATGTATAACTATTCTCATGATAAAAGGAAAATCATCTCAAGGTTATAATAGAGTCTTTAACTACAACAAAAACATATATACAAGACAAAAGGAGATCGATTTAAGAGTATATCATCTTTAAGGTGCTCCTAAACCTGCATCTGCACCTGTTCATGTACATAGTACAATCATCGCAGTTCACAAAACAACAAGAAAAGCAAATGTAAGCTAACGAAATAATGTTTTTAGCTTATAAGAGTGAAAAGAATTGAAGTGATTAGATTTACAAATGCAAATATGAATTCTTAAGTCGAATAAAACTAAGTTTAACATTCAATCACAAACT
>Ga0099824_1011463_pt1 | contig 10023 bp, 3 predicted proteins | sample SiratrowhiteBW_FD_76837 | JGI IMG/M metagenome (GOLD analysis project Ga0099824, IMG submission 76837) | Root nodule microbial communities of legume samples collected from California, USA - Siratro white BW | ecosystem: Host-associated > Plants > Roots > Nodule | place: USA: California... | reverse complement strand
TTTTTTTTTTTTTTTTTTTTTTTTTTTTTTTTTTTTTTTTTTTTTTTTTTTTTTTGTATTTCTTATGTATCTTATTTCCAATATAATTTTATTTGAGAAATGGAAGAGTGTGCCACTTTGTTGGTTATTGCGTAAATTTTACCATTAGTTAAATAGGTATTTAATTAATTCAAAAATATTGTAAAAAATAATTTACAATAATATAGTTTCTTATAATTTAAAACAAATTGAGATTTATGAAGATTTTATACCAACATGAAATTTGTTAAGTTTAAATATCTTAAAGGTCTATATTTAAGTTTTGTTGATAGAACAAACATGATTGGGGAATAAATTAATTAGGTACCTTTTTTTTTACAAAAATTAGTGATTGCTCACGATGAACCAAAAAAATCTTGATTTTCAACTAAATAGTATTTAATAAATTATTAAAGATATTCTATATTTAATTATGAATCTTAACATATATTAAATAATTCATTCAAGGGACTTTATGTTTTGGGAAATTATACAGAAATTTTTTATTATTTAGTCATAAATAATATAGGTATGTTATGAAAAAAGATGTTTTTCAATATTTAATAATTAATAACTTTTTAAAAACCATCTTTGATTTGGTTTCTAATATAAATTTTCGATTTAATCATTTATTTAAGAAAATTCATATTTAGTAAGAATGTTTTTGGATGCTATATATAAATTTTTTTAAAAGTAATTTTGGTATGTTTTTACATATTATTATTACTACGCTGTTATTATTATTATTTTTATATTAATATTCAATTATTATTATTATTATTAATGTTATTCTTTATATTAATATTTCAATTACTATTATTATTAATTTATTATTATTACTGTAATTATTATTATTATTACTATTATATTAATTATTATTATTATTATTTATTTATTATTTATTATTATTATTATATTAATTATTCTTCTTCTTATTATTACTTTATTATTATTATTCTTACTGTAATCATTATCATAATAATAATAATAATAATAATAATAATATTATTATTATTATTATTATTATTATTATTATTATTATCATAATTATTACTACTATTAATATTATTGTTATTATTATTATTGGTATTAATATTATTATTGTTTATTATCATTACTAACAAATTAAATTCATCTTTTAACTTGGTGAAACAAATTTATTAACCGATATGTTGCTAAATTTATTGATAATGTGTGTAGTTTTACCTTACAATTTTTTGTCGCTAAAATTAATCGGTAGTAACATTTTACTGACAAAATTTTATTCGTCAATAATATTTAATTGATATTAATAATTTTTTTCATAATGATTTAAAAGTGTTTTGTGATAGTAATTGGATGTGTATCTTGAAAATTTTCTTATATCCTAAAAATAAAAAAAGAAAATAATAGTATCAAAAAGTTCATTAGAATACAGAACAGGATGTCTACTATTACATGTCAAATTCACTTAATAGTTTATCTTTTTCAAGATTTCAAAGTTTATTTTGAGCAATCATCTTTTTTATACTTTGACAATGACTCAGCAAAATACATTATAGTAAATCCAATGTGTCACGAGCCTACAAAACATATAGAAATAGATTGTTACGTTATTAAAAATAAAATAAAGTTAAAGAAGTGTGTCATCCATATGCTTTCCATCTCCATCACAAAGCAAATTCTTAACATTTATACAAAAGCCTTTAATCCTCATTCTTTCAAGAATATTTGTTTAAATTTTGTCTTATCAATATTTGATCCTCAACTTGCGAGGGGTTTGAAAATATACGAATACGAGATTTCGAAAACTAATATCAATTATATTATTATTTTTTGTGTTTTTATGACAAAATCAAATTATTATCAATTTTGTTATTTTATCTTTTATGACAAAATCAAAGTAAAATATTTTTATTTATTTTTTCTCTATTTAGCTACACATATAATTACACATATAATATATTGTATATATTTAACTCTTTATTTTTGTTTTTAATAGAAAGAATATTATTCTTGTATCTTTTATTCATTTTTATTTACCTCTTTGTCTCATAATACGATATCTATTTCGTAATATATAACAAATTGCTTAATAAATTTATCTTATATATTTTCAAAATTATGTTAGACGATTTTGTGTTATTAAACAATCTTGTTGTGTTATTAAACAATCCAGTATTGTTAAATGGTTTTATGTTTGTTATGTTTAATATAGACAAGTAGTTAATGTATTATAGAATAAACAATCTGAGCATATACATATAATCATTTGTGTATATATCAGGAGAGACCGTTTAAGTGTCTATCAAAAGTTTTGATAGCACAACGCATTAATATGAGTTTTCGTTTGTTCTTCTTTCAATAGATTTATACATTTTAATTTCTTCTTATCAAGTTTAACAAGGAAGATTGTTTTTCAAATATTTTGCAGCTAAGTGAAAGTTTCAAGATATTTTGAAAAATAAACGTGTTTTTTACCTCACGGCTAGGATACCATGGCCTCCAATCCTCCACAATTTAAGTTTTTATATAGGTTTAGGGTTTAACACATGGTGTTCACATAAAAAAAAAACATTTTTAACACATGCTTAATTGGTCTGAGACTATATAATTGAGGGAGTCTTTTGCACATTTAGAAAGTAAAGTTGTTTAAGCAAAATAAGCTTATTCAAGCAATATCTGTGTAACTATAGTGGATGTACATATGTTTTGTAAATGAAATGTATGTATGTTTTGTAAATGAAATGTATATATTTGTATAATATACATTATTGTGTGTATTGTATATAATATAAATATGATATGTTATCTTTTACATATGTGACCCTTTATGAGTATGTTGACCCTTAGACATGTTATGCTATATGAGTGTGTAGTAAAGATATATCTCAAATAGTATTATAAACAAAAGAATGATAATATTAAGCATGAAATTGATTACAAAAGTTGTATCATATACTTCATTAATAATTTAATTAGATATAGATAAGATTTTTATTAATGAGAGTCCGAATGATTTCTTCTATCAAATTTTTTCAATAACAGCATTTGCAATTAATTATCTTCACAAGTTGATTCTTTTATTAATAGTGTTTTTAATTTTCAATAAGTCAGGTGTTAATATCTTTTAATACATTCTTATAGAGTCTTTTAAGACAAATTACATTTATCATATCTTATTCATTAAAATGCAATTAAAGTCTTGCGAACTTCTTAGTTGAAAGTTAATAAGTTGTAATTTATTATAATAAAAAGTCTAAAAACTTATAACCATTGAAGATATATGTCAATTTATAATTCCATAATAACTTTTTGTATTCGTCATTTGAAATTCATAACATCTATTGTTTTAAAAAAGAAAGTCATTGAATATAAAAAAAAAAAAAAAAAATAAAAAAAAAAAAAAAAAAAAAAAAAAAAAAAAAAAAAAGAAAAGAAAAGAAAGAGAGAAAGCAAATAATGTATAAGAAAAAAAAAGTTGAAGAAAAAGTTACAAGAAGAAAATAATAGTTTAACCTTATAATTTTAAAGTTTTATTGGTTATCTTGTCTAAATTATCAAATATGACATAATTATAATGTCAATTTTTTAATTATAGTTTATAAGAGTAAAAAAGTTCAATGTGAATATAATTATAATGTCATTGAAAAGATAAACCAATTTAACATTTTCTATTTACATAGACCAATGATGATAATGTCATTTATTAACTCTTCAACACATTTCCATTTTTCAAATTGATAATTAATAATAAATCAACTTGTTTTTTTAGAATTCAAATTATTAGAATAAAAAGAATTCAAATTAAGTAAAATTAAATAAGTATGATTTCTAAAAGATAAATTAATTTAACCTTACTTATGAATTAGAAATTAATGAATATTAATTGTCATGGCATTTTGAATGAATATATATAATAGCATCTTTGTCATTTTAAGGATTAGTTTTATTTATTAAATTTATTTTTATACATATCAACTTTAACCGTGTGGAATAGCTAATTCCAAAATGTTACATTACATTTTTATATATTGTAGAATATGTATTGATATTATGAAAATTAATCACTTTATTAATTACTCTTATGTTAACATTATGAAAAAAAATTACACAAATAATGGTTATCTATTTTCTAGATATGATTATAGATTCAAATCAGTTTTGATAAATTCATTGAATTAATCAACTAACTAATGATTCCAAATATCAATTATCCAAAATTTATATGATTTAACTATTTATAACTCTAAAGTAAAATTTGTCTAAATGGTTATCCTGATATAATATATAAGATAATATTAAAATAATTTCAAAATTCATCGAAACATGTTACTTTCGGAATAAACATACATTTATTTTTTAGTATTTAACTATTTTATTTTACTTTGGATTAAACGTTTATTTATCAAATAAAAATAATATATGAAATTTAAAATAACCCAAGTTATGCTACACAGGGGGATAATAACTTGAATGTATATGATGCAATCACCCCCAGAAAGAGTCTTCAAAAATAGAAGAAGTGCTTCTTAATCATTGAGAATCAAGAAATCTCCATTCTGAATGCGAAAGAAACTTGAAAATGTGAAACGAAAAGAAAAGTGATTAAATTGGTTGATGTGGTAATTTCTTGTTTTCAATGAAGTGTCGAAGTAACTGCAGAGCTTGCTTGGGAGTGAAAGTAGGAACTTGATGGCCAGCACCTCTTATGGTAACAAAAGTGAGTCCATCATACACAATGCTCCATCCTCCCACCTGCAACACACACCACAAGCACTTCTTCATCCATGACTAAGAACTAGAATTGAAATAATTACACACAATTGGAATATATAAGTTTATAAGTTGATTTTTTGAGATGCTATCAGAATCTATCCTAACAAGATTGTTGGGTCCATCAGGCCACTCATTATCGGATCACTATTAATCCACCCTTACGTATAAGTTTCACACTCAAGTTAAAAAGTCTTGGCCTATGAAGATGTGTTGAAGATGTCAGAGAAAAACTTTCACTTCTAATATATTCATAAGTGTCAGACTTTTCTTTCTTATGCTGTTTTGGTAGTTACCAGTTTTTTTGGCAGTTACAGGTTTTCTATGTATATATGTTATCATTGTTAATGTTTCATAGTACATTATGTAATAACATGATGTATCTATGTATTTTAATTTCTTTCCATTTTTCAATCTAAGTGTAACATGAATACTGTTTTTCCACTGCAACTAAGTTAAAGTTTCAAGATATTTTGGAAACAAAATGTGTTTTTACCTGACGGCTAGTGTACCATGGCCTCCAATCCTCCACAATCCCAAGTCCCAACTTTCTTAATGTGTATCTTGTTGCTGTTACTGGAATTCTTCCATCAGTGTCTCCACTGAACAAAGAAACCAATAAAAATAGATATCAAAAGCTATGAGATTTGGCTAACAAATATGTTGCAGTAATGTAATGTACCTGTAAACCCAAATGCGAATACCACCAGCAACAAGCTTCTTGAGGACAGGAAGAATAGACTTTGGAGAGTCGTTCCAAAATGTGATGTTATCACTAAGGACAAACACAACATATATTTCATTTGATTATGATTTATGTACTATGAAATAATCATTGTAGCACAAAATAAGGTTGACTTTGATGATTTTTTTCACTACCAAAAACAGAAGTTAACCTATCTCATGAATAAATGTCTTAATTAGAAAGGGAGATAAAAAGGGTGGATGAAAACCTGCAGTGAGTCCATGGATAGGGAATTTTTGTGACGTTGGCATGCAGTGCCTTTTGGACTTCTGGTCTGTTCAGGTAAACTTCAGTGTAATCGGATGCACAGGGATCATATCCAGCTCGTCTTCTGTGCCATCCATTCTGTTCAAATATGTTCTATAAGATTTACAAAATCGATTTCTTAAATTCTTATGGTTAATTAGTTGTAGTTTATAGATCAGTCTTTTTTTTAAACAATATTCTTGTTATTATATTTGTTAACAAGGTTAAGATATGACTAATATGGTTTTTGCTTACACATGATGATAAAGTGATCAGAAATTAACTCTTTGAATTTTACTAGTTGGTGGAAAGCTCACAATTTTGGAGAAAAATTGAGATGCTTCCTTTGTGGTGGTGCTGCTGAGGTTGCTGAAACACCTGGGAGTGTACAAGCTATACATGTCAATAATCTTGTACACATCAAAGTACTTATTCAATTCGGCGTTGCATTCATTTGTTTGGTTTTGAATTGGACGATTGAAATCGCATATGGCTGTGATGTTATGGTACAGTCCATCCGATATCACTGCATGATCCCATGCATAATCTATCATACCCTTTTGATCCGTTTCATCGTCCAATAATGCATTTCCAATCTGCACAACCAATCTCACTCTCTCAAATTAACATGTTATAATATAAATATAAAACATTATGTAATGAAATGTAATGTAATGAGAGAGTTTTACCATGAATCCTTTGAAGTTGATGTAGTCTTTCTCAGCATGGTTGAGATTATTATCAAAGATAAGCTCAGAAAGTTGTGGAACATAGTGCCCTGAAATGTCAAATTTTAGTATGAAATGAAGAAAGGTCCAAATCATATCCTATACCTTCAGTTAACAAATATATATATATATATATATATGTATGTATGTATAAATATACCTGCATAGCTTTCACCAGCAATGTAGAACTTGTGTGATCTGAATTGTGGGAACCTCCTAAACCAGTTGATGATAAAGGTGTGTGAATCTTTAGCTGATGTTGAAAACATAGTAGCATTAATAAATGACACTTGGTAAAATCAAAAGAACAAAGGAGTAAAAAAATCTTATGTGATAGCAAAATTACCAGTGATGGTGTCACCAAGCTCACTTATATCACTGGTGGTGTTGGTGTAGGAAAATCCTACTCCAGCAGGGCTTTCCAAAAACAGAAGATTAACAGCTGCAGAAATCATATTTGGTTAAGAATGATCATCACTTTTTCTAGCATAGTCTTTTTAAATAATAGATACTTATATTGATGTCAAACATTAACTTCTGATTTAAGAATGTAAATTGACCAACCATTGTTCCATGAATAAGGGTTCAACTTTAGCTTTGGCTGGCTACTGTCCTGGGGAAAGAAGGGTCCTAACTCCTCTGCTTCTCCATAACCAATTGAGGAACAACCTGGGCCTGAAAATAGTCATGTGTATTTTCATTGTATTAAGTTCAGTAATGTCAACTTGTGTCACAATCAGTTATCATTTTCTTATTTTGTTGATAAACCAAATACAAATGCTTCAAATAAACAAAAAAAAAAAATCTCTTGCACTTCCAATTCTTATATGATATTTTTTTTTTGTAATCAATCAGTATATACATCAATAAATTAGAGATGTGAGGAATATATATTAATAAAAAATAAATAAAAGATGTAACATATAACTAACTTCGAAAGTGACGGGCTATAGATTGAAAAATCAAAATCAAACTTAAACTAATTGGAAAAGTTCGTAATGCTAAATTCCAACTACCATATGTAATTATCATTGTAAAGGAAAAGTAAGTCATGTTTATCCAAAAGGCAAAAGGCAAAGAAGCAATTGTAATGATTTGGGGATTCCAAAATTGAATGAATGAATCCATTGATTCCAACATGGAGTTGTTCAAAGAGTTAAACTTTCATAAAACAAAATCATTGATAAGCCTAACAACCTTCACAAAGATGGCGAAGTGACAACCACACTATTTTTTATTCATTTAATAATGATTCTCAATATAAAGTTTTTTTTTTATAGCAATCAATATAAAGTTTTTAAGTCGAACGAAGTTACTTACATATTATTCTAATTATAAATTAAATTTTTGGTTTATATATTTATCCATTGACAAATAATTTTAATAAAATTATTGAAATTAAATTTAGATTTTATGATAAAAAGGAGTAAATTGAAAGGGATAAGTAGCTATCAAAATAAGTCCAGGAATAAAGTAAAAAAAAGAAAAAAAAAACAGTGATAGTTTGATACAGTTGAGAGAGAATTATGTAATATTCAAACTTCAAAGTTAGAACTTTTTTCACTTTGCACATGTTTGTTAATGTTTTATCATTCCCCTTTTTTTTGCTGGTTTTAGTAATCTAAAGTTTTCTTCCCTTTATGTTCCTATCAACTCAAGAAAAAGTGGGGTTCTCACTTCGGTTCAAAGCAATATTCATTACTTCAATTCATTTTCATTATGGCAGTTCAGCTGCAAGTTGAAGCCACTGACTGAAGACTTTATATAGTCAAATTTCCAATAACCGCATGCTTCCTCCATCTTCAATTATATATATAAAGTTATTTTCTGCTCGTTGACCTCTTTGTACATATAAACATAATGTAGAAACACTCTCCATACTGTAAGAGTGGAAACCTTAATGTTATAGTGCTGTCAAAGAGAATTACTTTATAAACCTAAATTTTGCATATTATTGACCACAGCAACTAATAAAATCAAAAATTTGTACACCAAAATGAAAAAACCAACTGAATTAGTAGCTAAGCTTTCTATCAACAATAAATCAAGCAAATGAATTTGGAAAAGGATTACGTAACCTATATATATAAATCAAATGTGTTAGTCAGACTGTGCAAGAAACAACTCATTAATTAATCATTACAAAATATGTGTAGTGGATGTAGCAAAGTTGGTTTTCTCTCCTAAAAGAATAATGAAAAAAGGGTTTCCTTCTACATCTATATTAATTGTTTATGCCCCCCATACCATTTATAAACCGTTTGAATGGAAAGTAGCAAGTCCTTTTCCTGATACAGTATAATGCTAAGGCAAAATGAAAATTCAACTCTGATATACTTTAAAATAAACCAAGGTTTCAAACTTCAAAACCGGAATAGCATGGCTGTGTAAAGATTAAAAGAGATCATATATAGCTCTTGGCATAACATGTTTCACAAGGGGTATAAGGTATACGTTGACTGCATAACTATAATGATATATTTAATGTCTTGTTCCTAATTAAACTATTTGAAGCTTTGCATTTAATCTGGAGTACTTTTTTTATGTTATTATTTTAGGATTCAGACAATGAGTGCTGCATGACTTAAGGAAAGACCTGAAGTGAAGATCACTCGTAGTTATGAATAATGAATTATGATATTCAATTTGTATATTGACATGCCACATTTCTGTTTAAAGCTTCAACTTACTTTTACATCTTCTGAATGTGATGAGGCTGCACGTGTTTTAGCTGTACACAAGAGTTTTCTTGAAGCTTCTTGAATTTAGGTCTTAGAATCTAAGGAAAGCCATGTTTGCTTCAGAATTGTTTTTAGCAGTTTTCTTCCTTTTTCTCCCTAAAGAAGAGTTTGTCTTTAACCAGCTTTATACACTCACAAGTAATACTTGACACTAAATTATTATTGGAAAACATACGAATACCAACATTTTCTTGTCACGATCATTCACATGATCGATTGGTAAGACTCACAATTCAGCTCGTAGTTATAACTTCATTAACACATGATATTATAAAATTTATATATAAAAATCATCCGATAATAATTTGATAATCGGTGACTTGGATAGGTTTAACAAACTTTTTAAAATAAATTATATTATATTAAAAATAGATTTTAAGCTTAATTAAATTTTACAAAGTTTCCATCTACTTATAAATTATTGAAAAAAAACCTCGTCTCTAATCCACGTAAGATCTTCAACAATGATTTTACAAGAACAACAAAATTCTCGTTAACTTATTCACGTGAGGCAAGTTTATGTGTTCATGAAAGAGGTGAATGAGATAACAATAAAAGATGAGTTGTTGATTAAGTACCTCCATTGAGCCACAGGAGAACTGGTTTTTCTTCTGGTTTTTGAGTGGCTTCGAAGAACCAATAAAACAGTGCTCTTCCATGAGTTTCGTTGACTGTGATATAACCTGCATATTGTTTGAATTTCACTGGTGGTTGACCTGGTAATCCATAAACTCTATCAGCTTCTTGTTCTGCAAGTACTTTCTGGCTAAGATAATTATCATGATCAGTT
>Ga0099824_1011461_pt1 | contig 10025 bp, 3 predicted proteins | sample SiratrowhiteBW_FD_76837 | JGI IMG/M metagenome (GOLD analysis project Ga0099824, IMG submission 76837) | Root nodule microbial communities of legume samples collected from California, USA - Siratro white BW | ecosystem: Host-associated > Plants > Roots > Nodule | place: USA: California... | reverse complement strand
TTTTTTTTTAAATATATATAAAAAACTAAAAAAAAAAAAACAAACAAAAAAAAGTCTCAAATAAAAAAAAAAAAATATATATATATATATATATATATATATATATATATATATATATATATAAATAAAAGTTCGTAACAAAAATCCAAACGCATTAGCTGATTTGCATCTTGCACGAGCCAGGAATAGCCAAGAATCACGATACACATTTGATGGATTCAACTGTCCCTGTCAATTTGCCTTTTCTTACAATTTTAATGGATAAGTATTGTATTCTTTTGAAAAAAAGGTACTATTTTCTTTGATGTGTGAACCCAATCTTTATTATTGGTATATTAATTATGTTGATAAAATTAATGCCTCAAAAAGTTGTTAAAATATCAACATATTCCTTAAAAGATTAATTTAATAATAAAATAATAATTAAAAGAAAGTAGGCACTCTAAATTCCACTGTGCTTGATTTTTCTTTTGATAAATTATAAATAACTGAGCTAGTGGACGTTGTTGATAGTGACTCTGCAGATTATGGAGATTGATCAGGCCGAGTTAGAAGCAATGGAAGAACTTAGACGTTTTCTCTTTATATTTTAGTATAACACAACACTACACATTGTGTTTTTAATGAAAATAAATAAATAAAAAGAGTTTTTATTTATAGAAAATCAAAATAATGACGCATTTTCAAAGATGACAAAAACCTGCAGTACTGCCGCATGTAAAACTCATTACAAGTTGAAAATTGACAAGTTAGTGAATACCTCTATCTTTAAGTGTCCATTGCTAAATGATATCAATGATAAGATATCTGTACTTGTGTTTATGATATACGGATTCCTTTTTCGTATGAATATATTTTCTTTAGACTATTTATTTTAATATATGCTTTGGATAACTGAGAATAAAAATAATTTAAATATGTCATTATTTTTTAATTATCTTCTGATATATTTTTGTTTTTTAAAAAATTAATAAAATTTTAAATATTAAAGTATATTTACAGATTTTGATTATATTATTTTAAGGGATTTGAAATCAGAAAATTAAAAGAACGGACGTCTTTTTTTTAAACTTTAAAAGAAATCTTATTCTGATATATCAAATATCTTACATTTTTTGAAAAAGATCTCAAATCTTTAAAAATTATTAAAAGTTTGAACGTGAATAATATTTTATATACATAATTGAGCATATCGAACTAAAGTCAAAATATTAATGCTTTAGGTCAAAATAATATAATGTACCTTAAAATAATTAATTTTAATTTTTCTTACTTAATTTAAAAGTATTCTAAAAAATTCTACCTTAAATATTTATAATATCAATAACTAAGAAATTCTCATACAAATACAAGCAAATAGTGAGTGACTATGGACCTGACTTATTTTTCTAGTCCAAAACTCATTAATAATATAATATCATAAAACTTATTCAGCCGTCATCCTCACGAGGACACTAGACACTAATAATTTATTTTTCTACGCATGATGTTATTAAATATTGAATCAAAAGTTAAATTATTTATTTGATCTATGTAATTAAAAAAAAAAATCTATCTTTTGTAATCTGTATACAGATTTAAATAAATAATTTTTTATATAAAATTCTGAAAGTAAAATTTGTTATGATTGAAGAAGAAATTAAACCTACATAAAATAAGAGTGAGGTGGGTTTTTAAGAGGTGATAAGTTTGTTGTGTACGGAAATGTTGTTTATGAGGCACTGATGAATGAGTGATGGTTGGTATGTTGGGTACACGTGAAACTGCAAGTCACCGACCAAACCAACCTTACTCCACATTTTTCTACACTCTTACTCATCACACAACTTTTTGCCTAAGATATTAATAAATAACAAATATTCTTTATAACATATTACAAGATTTATGAAAAATACGGTAAACATATATTAATAATTGTAACTACTCATATTCAAAATATACAGCAGATAAACCATATTATAATAATATAAAAACAATCAAATTAGATACGTTTATATAATTTAGATATATGTAATTATAAATGGCATATAAAATCATATATTTTTTATTTATTTTAAACTTTTTTTAGAATATTTTAGTTTAGACTTAAAATATCTAGAAATACAAATCAATATTAAAAGAAATACCTACTTAATTTTTTTATTGTTTTTATATTCATATATTCTACAATTTCTTTAATTTGTAATAACTTAAATATAAAATAATTTCCTGTAGATATATCTCTTCTCAAATTTCATCAAAAACTTAACCTTGCTATAAACTCAACTTTCAAATACCACTTTTTTCACATCATTTCCACTAATAATATTTAAAGAAAATATAAAACTGCTATTAAGTGAAAATATAAATATACGGCATATTAAATTTTAAATGAATCCTCTAAGTTTATGGTATTTACAAAAATATAAACATATGTAAAAGCGATCATATAAATTATAAGAACTAAAAATAGTGTACAAAGTTTCATGTTTATTGTGTTCTTTCATAAAGTTGTGAACTTTCTTTTCTTACCTCTTTTATTAAATAAATAAGGTTCAGTTCTCTCTAATATTAATATTATTAGAATTTTTTATTATTCTTTTTCCTTAAATTTAATAAGTTTAAAATGTAAAAATATTTTTATAAGTAATTAATTTTATAAAACGTGGCTCTCTACTTGAAAATATAATATACACTATTAACATGCATGTAAAAATATAAGGTTACTTTTTTTAAGAAAAACTTCATTAAACAAGTACAGGAAGCAGCAAAAGATACAAATAATATGAAAGATACAAATAAGTAACAAATAGCCTTTTACATCTAAACATAGGGTTTGTCCTTCTCAACCTTTTAATACCTTAGAGAAACCATATAACAACCTAAACTCAACATTTTGGAAAGATTCCTTATAAATATAGAACATTTTGGAATTCCTTGTGTCTAAACCTCCATGCTTCCTTTGACATGTGTTTTGGTAGCCATGGCCTTTCATACTTTGACCAATTGTATATGACCAACTTCTATTTCCCTTCCCTTCACTTCAATTTATAAACATATCCAACTATTGCCAAAGCATTATGTTGCTGCCTCTGTTCCCAAACAACATTTTTCCATGCTTCTCTAGCCGTATACACATCCTACCAGAAAAATATAAAGCAGCGTACATTTATCTTATGAATTCTATTTTTATATAGTCCCCATTTCTCATTTCACACCAGACATATTCCATCTGCGAAATAACATATTTATACAATAGTTATTTTGATATGCACAATGAAACGTATGCGAAAAATAAAATATTCACATTTTTATCATATTTTGACAGACAATTACCTTACACTATTTTCATCTATTTCACGTCTTTCTCAATTATACTTAACAAATACCGATAAAAGACCCAGACTGTTACATTTTCAGGAAATCTTACTCATAAAATACATATTCATATTTATATACATATTTCATAATATATATATATAAGTAAGTTACATCATATATTTAAGGAATTTAATTAGTGTAAAATAGATTAACTTTTGATTGTGAACCAGGGGATTAAAAGATATTAGTAGTTCCATTTTGAGAATTCAAACGAGCAATTAAATGTGTGAAGTCATCTCTTACAAGATTGACTAGGTTCAAGACATGCGTAAAGCATATAAATGTCATCTTTACCTTGACGTGAAAATTAGGTAGAATTGAACGTGCTTAATGTTAGAGGCAGCCTTGAAATTCAAAGATGTCTTTGATTTGTTGGATATGCGAGACAACAAATTTGGTGTTGAGTTATCCAAAAACAATGGTAGTGTGGCAATAGAAAAATATTGAAACCAAACCATAACAGTTATACCTTTTTTTAAAGATGTTTAATAATTGTGCATTGTATATTTATGGTTCTATAGGATTAGTCATATATATGTATATGAAATAGGTGTTTGTCATTAGGATAAAAATCCAACATTATTTGAGACTAATGGTGAAAAGATAAAGTCAATGCCATTAAATATGAAAGATAAACGTAACAAATATTAGGAAAATATTAATGAAATTAATATGCTGTTATTGATTATTGTTGTGTTTGACCCTAGTTGGATTTTGTTAATTACTTATTACTATTATAGTTAAACATGATTAGACTAGTCAATTGAAGTCAAAATTATTATCATCTTTAAGAGCACTTTATGAAAAATATCTAAGTATTGAAAAAGGTTCATTAAGTAGTTAACCAAAACCACACTTAGATGGTGAAGATGATGATCCTCATGCGCGAGTTTCTATTTAAAAGCAATTTTGAACGTAAATTTGATTATAAAAGTTTGATAAATGCATGAAAGAAAATCCTGAATTACATCAAGTCATTTAAATTTTATGTTTAAATTGGTGGAAAGTAAACTCAACTGTCCTGTCCTTACAAACATGTCTAGGGAGATGTTACCCATTCTTATCTCTACTATGGCCTTAGAATGTGCATTTACTACAAAAGGAGGGATGAATAGTCCTTATCAAAATTGTTTGACAACCAAAATAATATAACCACTTGTTTATATACAAGATTGGTTGAAAAGAAAGTCCTTCTCTTTTTTTATAATGAGGATGTTGAAGAGCTCAACAATATCGAGCAAGGTAAATCTATGTTAATGCTATATATATATAAAATTTTCTATTGAAAAATGATTAATTGAATTTTCCTTTTTAGAGATAACATCTTTAGGTGGCACCTTCAAATGCTATTAATTTGGATGACTAAAAATGTATTACTTTCTTTAGTTTAAGTGTATTTGATTTTTATGTTGAAATATTTGAATTTTAAGGTTCTACTTCATATTGCCAATTTATAGCAATAGTATATTATATCCATTGCCAATTTATAGCTATAGTATATTATATCCATAGCTGAATAAAAATTGTTCTTACCGAAAATTGACTAGAACCTTTCGTGTTAGGACAAGATTAATTTTAAAAAAGTTAAACTTTTATTAAGTAGTATGTTTCTTGATAATAGTTGTCCAACTTTGATAATGAGACACTGATTAGATATCTGTTATTCTTAATAAATAAAAATACAATCAATTAATCAATGAATTTGGTAGAAATATGCAAGTGGGTACATAAATATCCAGACTTCAAGTTTGTTGAGATGACATCGCTAGAACCAATTACCACATCTGAGATATTGTCTACTTTGAAGCTCAGAGTTTCGTCACGATTTTGTCCTTAAAAGACATCCAAGAGGGTTAAGGGAGGAAGCTGTATACAAATTGACATTGATCTCGACTCCTAATCGATGTGAGACTATATTAGATATATATACCAGAACAACACTGGTAAGAATATTGAAACTACATGTCAATAAATGAGATGTTCTAAAATAAAAAATAAGTTTAATTACTTTTTAGACCTTAAAATTTTGTTTAAAAACTATTTCTGGTTCTTTTATAAAGGCATCTTAAATTTTTAAACAAAATACTTTTCTAATCTTGAAGTCAGAAAAGAGTTGATAAAAAAATTAGTATTTGACATGTTTTTATCTCAAAATGTTAAGTGACAAATAGTTTGTATCATCTAGTTCTAGAGATTAATATAAATTCAAAATTTGAACTGGGTGTTGAATTTAACTCTAGCTCTAAGTGCTTCAATTTTGTACTCAGGTTTGTTTGAAGGAGAAAAGAAAAAAATTGTTTTGGATATTAAAGCCCTTGTCTCCCCAACTCCGTTATTTATTTTTTCTTTGACTATATTTTCCTTCCCAGATTGTAACCAATCAGTTCATGAGGATATTATGGATTCTTCTCCAAATTATCTTGTTGGTTGATTTCAATTTTTGTTGTGATTTGAAGATTTTATCTTTATTCCTAATGATTTCTTGCCTTGTCATTCTATAGTTGATCATATAAGTTGGGTAAATGAGTTGACTATTAGACCTGAGATTGCTTCGATGAATCACTTAGATAAGATCTAAGAGTTAAGAGTTAATGTAACTTGATTGAATCCCTCACACATATTTCTTATTATAAGTTTTAATTAACTTAAGAAATTTGAATTGATAACTGGAGGCTTGATTAGACAAGAAATTGATAGTTAGCCATTAGGGAGGTTTGCAGTTTGCTTTTGAATTTATGAAAATGTTAAGGTTGGAATAAGATGTCGTTGCATGTGAATGAGTTCATGAAATGTTCTTTGTCAATACCTTAAAATATCTGCACGGTGTTTTTTTTTAGCTTTTCTAACGTTTTATTTGTTTTAAGGATTAGAATGTTGATGAAGATGCACAGTGTTTTCTTTTTAGCTTTTCTACCGTTTTATTTGTTTCAAAGATTCGAGTGTTTACGAAGAAAGAAAAGAAAATTGTAGTTTGTGTTTGTTTTTAATGATATGAGCTGATTTATTGATGAAAAAAAATAAAAGAAAAGAGGAAAAAGCATGCACACACGAGTAAAAAAAGTTAAAAAAAAGTCACAATATAAACATAAAAATATAATTTTAATCTTATGAAAAGATATACATAATCAATGAATAATCGATATCTATAATTATATATTTTTTATATTAATTAATTATAGAAGATTTGTAATAGGCAAGTTATAAAATTAGATTATGAATGTAATTTGTATCGCCCCACATCAGAAATATTAATTTACGTATGATATAGAAATTTAGGAATCATATAAATTTTGCATCTTGAAAGACTAAAAAAAGTTGAACTTGTTCTTATTTTATTTTCAAAGTTTAAAGAATAAAATCGAACCAATTCGTCAATATCATCGGATTATAATCAATTAAACTTTACTTTATTTTTTAAGGATATTAATATTTACTCTAAATGTTAATTTGTTTTGTTATAGAGAAATGCTATTTAATTATAAAATATAATTGTAGTCGGAAAATAAAAATTAGTAAAAAAAAAAGCAGTTACTTCCTGCACCCCTCAATATGAACTTGCACCCATTCATTTTTTTTAAGTGCCTATTTAATTTTTTTTAAGTGACTTCTGTTTCAAAAATTTATCTGGAATACATTTTTTGAAATTTACGAAATATATTTCAAAACATGTTTTCTGAATTAGGATAAGATTTCAGAATCAAATTTCTGAAACGCATAAAATTTATTTTGAATTAAAAATTTTAATATAAAATTTCTCAAACATATATAATATCTTTCAAAATATATTGTTTGGAATAAATTTTCCATAATAAACTTTTTGGAACACATGACATATGTTCTAGAAAGAACTCTTCAAAAGAGATATTTTTTATAACGTTCCCTTATCTTTTTCTTTTCTATTGAAGTGATTGTACAGTAGCAACAACAATGGTAGGTACAGTGAAAAAGAAACACACAGGATAATTCAGTAATTTGATCTAATTTTAGGAGTGCAGATTCAAGGATTGCAAAAAATAATTGCAGTCAAAAAAATAGGCAGCTGAGTCCTGGTTTATATTTGGGCTTTTGGCCCATGACAAAATTTTATTCTTAATTAATAATTCTGATTCTTCTACGCGCTCTGAAGTTTCAGTTTTCCCTCTCTACCCTGGATTCACAACCTAACAAAAACCGCCATCAACAAATTTCACATCTTTCATACCTCAAAACCAAAATTCTCAAAATTTTCATTTTCTCCCTTTTTTACTTTCATTCAACAATGAATATATACCACCACCCCACAACCCACAACCCATCACCCCAACTCTTCTCTATCTCTGTTCCTAAACAACAACCTTTTTGTGTCATTCTACTTTGTTCCAAATGGAGGTTTTCAACACTCTCACTATCATCTCCAACCATGGTAACAAGGAAAATGTTCCTCCATTTTGTAACAGTTATGCCAACGAGGATAAGGGTAAGACCCCAATTCTTCACATTAAGTCCATATCTTTCAAGAAGAAGAAGTGCAGTACACAAAAGCTTAAGAGGTTGCCTCTTGCTGATGTCACCAATCTCTTCAACAATTCTCCCACAGATGTCTTCAATCTGTTCCTCCAAAACTTTAAGGATGAGATTCAGATAATACTTGTTGTGTTGTCAACAATTTTGTAGGCTTCAATTTTGCCATTCATTTGAACTCAATTGTAATCATTAGTTTGAGAAGAGACGCAAATAATGTGTTCTGAATCAGAATTTTCAGTTTTAGAATTTGTTCTGTGCTACTTTTGTCTCACTGCAGCTGCTCTTCAGATTTAAATTATTATTTTTTTTATTATAATCATACTATTGACATAGGATAATCTCTAGTTTTGTCAATTGATAATCCTAATCTGGAATTTCATTGACTAGTTTTAATAGGTTTCGCTTCCACCACGTTTTATTTTTGAGAAACAATCCGGAGTTATATATAATGGTCGATTACTAGATGATTCGTAAAACAAGAAGAAAATATGATATTAACTATGTTTATTAAAAAATATTCTTAAATTTTTTATTTTAATTAAAATAAAATATAAACAGAATGTTATTTCAGACAATTAAGTAATGTAATTCTTGATAAATAGAAGTACAATAAATTATTTATTACTATTATGTTTTAATTTTTTTTATTTGAAAAGTTAAGTATATTTTTACTTTCAATTATGAGAGTATAGATAAACAATATTGTTTTTAAAGGACCTTGAGATAACAACAATATTTTAATTTCAATAATTTCTTTGTTAGTCTTTGATTTCTGACGTCTGGAAGAAGGAGGAAGGTATTTGTAGAAGGTGCTTCAATGCTTAAGTAATACTTGATTATTATAGGTTTAGTATGACTTGGATTAGATAAAACGTACATTTTCCTTCTATTACTATTTACTATTTATAGCATTATATGTAATGATTATTATTTTACTTTATGTCAGAGGGAAATGTAAGGTTTCCTTTGCCAGATGTATGATTATTGTTCTTTATCCTCTGTCAGGGGAAGATGTAAGGTTTACTCAGCCTTACTTTTGTCAGAGGGAAGAGTGACTCCTTTGTTAGAAGTTAAGTGTTTGCCCCAAAGTGAGAAAAGTGGAGGGGCTGACGTGTGGGAGTGGCCGACAACATACCGGTCTAGGTGACCCGTATAGTATGTGGCGTCTGGGGATGATCGACAACATATCAGTCTGGGTGACTGGTAATTGGTGTAGCCCGTGTTTTAGATTGACCTTATAATACATTTGCCCCCCAAGCTTGAGTAATTATCATATTATGAAGAGCTTTTATAAGGACTTGAGGCTGGGAAGTGCTCGGTTTTTGTTGTCACCTTAATGAGCTATGGAGAATTCCCACCATTTTTTTATGTTGAAACAGTGTTGAACTTCTCATCTAATGGAGGTTGATGACGTGTTCGGGCCTTGGGCCTTCATTGATGAAATTGATGTATCCCTCACTCGAGATTTGTGACATCTAATGGCTGGGAGTTGAATGGTCATTGCTTGATACTTCAGGGTCATAAATGGAGGTTTTGGTTCATTTGTTCATTCCATACTACACTTCTTTCTTTGAGATCTTTTCTTTCTTTGAGATCTTTGAGTGCAAATAGTTCTCCCCAAATCAAGGTAATCATGTCTTCCTCGTCCTCTTCGTCTTTGTCTTTGTCTTCTTCTTATTGTTGGTCTCTGCTAGTATGCTTGAGGGGTTAGTCGGCTCACACGAGGACTCCTTGTCCTCAGACACTTTGGTAGTGAGGGTCGATAATGCGAACATGGCCGAGAACTTCTCAAGTGGTGCCATGTTGAGCGATCCCCCTCTTAGGACTAGGTATGACTGTGTTAACTCCTTAGTTACCAAAACAATCTTCAAAGTTGAAAACGTATTAGGCTGAGTTCAAGAGGGGGGGTGAATTGAACTTTGAAAACTTTTTTTATCTTATTGAAACAGTGAAAATAATTTTCGCAAACTGAAAAGATTTAACGAATCTCAATGATGGAAAATATAATGTTCAGCGAAAATAAACTGACTTCAATTTCTAATGAATTGATTTATTTCAATATCAGAGAAGGCAGTCTATACAGGCTTATCAGATCTTATACAGTTTACTAAAAACTAGTTCAGAATTATTTCAAGATAAAGAAAGATCAATCACACAGATTC
>Ga0099824_1011460_pt1 | contig 10027 bp, 1 predicted proteins | sample SiratrowhiteBW_FD_76837 | JGI IMG/M metagenome (GOLD analysis project Ga0099824, IMG submission 76837) | Root nodule microbial communities of legume samples collected from California, USA - Siratro white BW | ecosystem: Host-associated > Plants > Roots > Nodule | place: USA: California... | reverse complement strand
TATAAAAAAAAATAAAAAAAAAAAAAAAAAAAAAAAAAAAAAAAAAAAAAAAAAAAAAAAAAAAAAAAAAAAAAAAAAAAAAAACACAGAAAACAAATTAGACAAGGATGAACAAGACGAGTAGCAGCAGAATGGTTCTTATTATTATTTATCAATTTTTTTTGGTTAAAACGTAATTTACACGCAGCTCTTCAACTATTGTTCATATTATTTGATAATTCTGATCAGAATATTCTTCCAGTAATCTATACAATAATATATATATATATATATATATATATATATATATATATATATATATATATATGAGTGGACGTTTGAACCAAAGTTAGTATGAAAAAACAACAAATCTTTTATTCTTAATTTGTGCATCAAAACACACAAACTTGTATAACGTTAGACAGGTTCGCAAGAATCTAAGTTCAGTGTTTCACTTAATTTATGCCATTTTTGTTCTCTCACTTTATTTTCCATTACTGTAACTAGGAAGATTAACCAGAGATGAAAAAAAACCACAGAGAGAAAAGTGGGATAGAAAAGGAACCTGAAATAGAATCAACAAATTGTCCATTGATGAAGAGTTTGGTGAACTTGATGGGAGGAATAGTGAAGGAAGAAGGTTGGTGGCCACTAGAGAGACCAGCCATGTTTGTGTGCAGGAGCAATACAAGAAGAGACAAGACAATAACAAAGGCAATGTTTGACCCAAAGAAGAGAAAGGTCCCTCTTTTATACACACCCCAGACTCTAAGATAATAATAGTACCATGGAAAGGACTTTGAACAGAAACTCAAATAACATTATCTAAAATAATTTTAAAAAAATATAAACTTAAAAGATCAAAATTTACCCTTAAAATACATTTATAATAAAAGATTTGTTCAAATAAATTTATTTTTGCATAAAATAAATTACACCATGGGTATAAGTTGAAAACAGAATTTTTTAAACATATTTATTTAAGATCCATATGTATTTTACACGTTTCAAATTTCTAAACAAGGACAACTATTATAGACACGTCACGATCCAATCAGCCACAAATTTATTTATTTATTTATATATATATATATATATATATAGTAATTAATAAATTAATAATGTAGCATCTTTTAAAACTATTAAAATTAAGTTTACGTTCACCTACATATATTATAAATTAACTTTAATACATTATTCTCATATTAATGAATATACATTTTATACGTGAAATGAATTATTTATAAATAATCTGATATCAGGTGATACAGTAAATTATAAAACTTTATTAAAATATATTTCAATATTTTTTAAAATTAAATTAAATTTTACCCTAAACCCTAAAATCTATCAAATATATTTTTTTTTATCATCAATAATGAGACTTTCAAATTTGGAGACTGTTTTATATAAGGTAACTTTTTCTTTGATTTTATTCGGACAACGTGTTTAATTTCTCTTTCCTACTTTACATTGAGACCATTTCGATTCCTCTAGAGTTTAATATTGTCAAATGTATACCTTCTAAGAAACTAAACATTTAATTGATATATCCATGATGTGACATTGATAACTAATATTTTGTTTCGGGTACGAATTTTAATTTTTCTGAGTTTTAATTAACAACTAACTAATTGTATTATCGTAATTATATAATTTTAGTATTAATTAGTAAATATTTGTAAATTTATTGATTAATATGTGTGGTTCTATATAAATATATGTAATATAATTAATTTCCAGTAGATACATGCTAATTTATACTTATTATGTTAATTATAATTTAATATTAGTACTTATTTACTAATATCCTTACAAGTATATGTAGTAAGTTAACATTAAAATAAAGTATACTAATATTATTATATGTGCTTTAAAAACAATTAATACTTCATATAATTATAAAACAGTTTTATAAAAGAGATAAACAAAATTTAGAGAAAAAAATAAAAGATAGTACAAATTATCATTATTAGAAAATAAACAAGTAAATATAATAAACATTTAGGTTATATTTAAATTAAGATAGAGTTGAAAAAATATATATTTTGGTTCAAAATTGTCACTTAACTACATTCGTCTATTTTGGATATGTTATATTTGTCGGAACTTTTCTTAAGTTCTTAAGTTGTTCATCGGAACAATACAATATTCCGATCTTAAGTAACTTATTAAAATCAATCACCGTATTATCTTATATAATATAACATATGTCGTTATGTTTATGTGCGTATATATATATATATATATTAAAGTATATGATAAAATTTATGCACTTGATTTTTTTTTTAAAACTATAATTGTTTAACAGTGAGTAACACAAATGTACTTTTTTAGCGTTATAGGTGTATCAGCTGTTTTGGACAGTGAAACTAACCCTTCCCTCCTCAAGGAAAACAAACGCGAAGATCCATTGGAATTTAGTCCACTTCAATAATGAATCAGCGGAAATAAAGAACAAAAAATGAAAAAAAAAGTAAATAAAAACTATATAAAGACGATAACACAAATAATAGAAAAAATAAAAATAATGATATTATTATCAATATAATATAAATAAATAAATTCATTAATTAATATATTTAAATAATTAAAAAATACTAATAATTGATACATTAAAAATATAGAAAGTAAATTACAAAAAACATTAAAAATATACAAAGTAAATTACAAAAAATGACATTTTTTTCTAAAAAAGTTTTATAGACATTGCCTAATCTAATCAGAAGGATGGAACCGAAAATTGGCATGGTAACCGGTCGGGTCACTACACGAAAACCGGATTTTGTTGAAAACCCGTAAAAAAAATTGATAAAAGAAACTTGACAAACCGGTGATTTTTTTTTAAAATGCAATTTACGTTTGAAATAAATAAAAAAAATATTTGGTAATATTTATGAATTTATATAAATTATTTTATAATTTTTTTTTGTAAAACATGTAATTGGATCATTTATATCGATTTATATTTTTTTACGTCTTACTTTCATATAATTTATAATTTTATTTTATACATAAATATATTATTGGCAATGGATATCATTATAATTTATTAATTAATATAATTATTATGATATATTTTATTTATATTTCTATATTTATTTTGTATTATATATTTAAATAATATTAGATGAATGTCAAGATGACTTTGACAACCAGCTTAATCAGACAGTTAAGTTTATCTAAGTGGATTCAGATAAAGACATCAAGCATGTGTTGTTTCTACATTTATCTACAGGTATTAAACCCTAAATTCTACAAAAGAAAAAAATAAACTATATCAGAAATTAAAATTAATCTATGTATGAGTTAAAAATCGAATTCTATAATATTTTTTAAATAAATTTTAATAATTGATTCATGCATAAATTAATTTTAACTTATAGATAAATTAATTTTATTTTCTTTTCTTATTTTCTCTTCTTAAATGATTTTTAATTTTTCTTAAAATATACTTGTGTAGACCCACTTAGCAGCCTTGTTTTGATAAATATTTATTTGGACCTGACTTAAAAGACAGACAAAGATGCTGCTTATTATTTTAAGACTAACATAAATTCTTGTCTCTTTAAATAATTTTGTTATATACAGCCTGTAGTTTTAATCATGTGCTTTTTCTTTAATAATTTTTGCTTGGAGGACAAAATAAATAAATGAAAGAAAACAATAAATGGTCCAAAATTTTTGAATTGTGCACACCCATCCAAGCGAGGGTGCTTTAGACTTTTCAAATAAGTAATGCTCTCTTTCGTTTTTTTTCCCAAACAAAAAGACACTGATAAATAATGAAACAATAAAATAAAATAAAAAATTGCAAGAGATTGATATTTGTTTGTATTCTCCAAAATTTGAAACTATGTACAAGGCTGCCTTCTACTTTTCATAAATTAAGGGCTACTCTTTCATTTTTTAAAGAGAAAAATGCTAACTAGAATATCTCTTATATTCTCTTTTTAAGATTTGTTCAGAATAATTGATTAAAATGTATTAAGAATCACTTTTATGATTCTAAGTATAATTTCGGTCATAAATGTTTTACAAAGTTAGTGTGTAAATAATTTCCAATTTTATAATAAGTTAGTCTTCAAACAATATTTTATTTTCTTCTAAATTGTTTTTCTCCTTCATTCCTAACTATTTAAACATAATAAATATTTAAATATTAAAGATTGTTTGAAATATTTATCTTTAAATATTTGCACCGACAACCTATTGAAGTTCCTAACTATTTGTTGTTTGTCTCTTCCCACCATTCCTCTTCTAGGTTAATGGTACTCTTCCTCTAAATCAGAATAATTGTAGCTATAATGTTACAAAACATCTCTAGAACTAGGTTTTGTTATAGAATTAGATAGGTTCAAGATTTAATTAGTTAATATTGTTACGTTTGAGGAGAAAGCATTAAGTTCAACATAGAGTTTATTGATATTTTTTATACTCTTGTTAAAGTAGATTCTAAGTACCCATTTGAAAAACGGAAACCGATTTAATGTTCTTTTTTACGTAAGAATTTGGCTAAATTGTTAGATACTTATATGTTAATTTTGTACTGTGCAAGACCATGAGAGTATATGGACTCATAACTATAATTTATAACCGTGGCATGGAAGTTTATTTAAATAATTATTGTTTCTATTAATTCTTTAGTTAAATATATTTATAATTAGGTTCAAGGGTGATAGACCGATGTTTGTTTATATTTTAAAGTGTTGTGTTCTTTAAATTTTGAAAGATTTGAGTCATAAAAACAAGAGTAGAAGAGTAGAATATCTTGAATTGCATCTCGAAATTTTTAGTTTAAGATATTGAAAAGATTAATATTTTGTAATAGTTCACTAGTGCATATATATGAAAAACATGTCAAATAAGGAGAGATGATCGAATTATGTTTCAAATGACATATCATCGTATAATAATTTTAATCTTGACACATAATCTCCTAAAGATCTTTAAAAATCTTAGTTTTGAAAATTATTCTTAGTTAACACATGTGTAATAACATTTAATAACATCTCTTATTTTTTCAACAAAATCTTTTATGTGTACGTGTATAGTTATACTGTGAAATGCTTAAGGTTTGCATTTTCAAATAATATATATTGTATGTTCCAATAAAATTTGTTTTGATTGAGTGTATTTGTTTACGTTTGTATAAGCAAAAGCTAATCAAACGATGTAGGTGGAAAACATTTGAATCCTTACATAAATTAATAAAATACAAAATTATGTTTTATACTTAATTGATTAAATACATAATATTAAAACTTAGTACATAGTATATTAAATTTGGATCTAACAATATGTTTTTAATCTAGATTAAATATATTTCATTAAATTTCGATTGGTTATATTTTATATTGATTATAATTTATTTATTGTCACAGCTTTCGTATATCAATAATATTATCAATTGTAAAATATAAAAATATTTATTAGAATTTATGTCTCAAGGAAATATAAAACAATGAATCTTACGTAATATAATATTGTCATACATTTGATTGAAAAAAGTAAGTTTAATGTATTGTGACAAAACTTAATTTTACATGTACAAACAAAACATAAATATGGATTAAAGTTAAATTCGTTTTACACATGTAGGGTGATAATTATAAGAGATGAGTAAAAGAATATATATAAAATTTTATGTAATATAATGGTGGTAGTAGCGGTGACTAATGATGAATAAATGAGTTATCTGTGTAGATGAATTATTTGTGTAGAAGCAGAATGCACGTCACACAAATTCAAAATCATTTTGTGCGTTGACTTTCTTAAAAATTATAATATATATATTATGATAAATTATTATATTTATTAATAAAACCAATCTAGAAAGATTGTTGACTAAACCATAAATGACTACTTACAAGACATGATTCATGTGGAAGTTAAAGATATAAATAATGATAAAAATTAATTAATGGTAAAACTGTTCTAACTGTTCTGACAATGGCATTTGGACTTCTTTACTACCTCTTCGATTTATAGAAGTGCATTTGGATGGAATAAGTCTCAATGTTTATATAATATGAATAAACTAATTATAAAGTGAGACTATTAAGGAAACAAAATTGCAAACCGTGACATCAATTTGAAACATAAATGTCTGAAACAATAATCATAATTATAGGAATGGAAACATAATTGTTTGACACCAGTTGATTTGGGTAAAACTTAGGAAGTTGTCAAAAATTTCTCCTAACCATTTTTATTATAATAATAGAGGTGTAAGAAGGCAAGTAGATACATTTTTATCAAGAACAATAACCGAGTCATATATTCGAAAAAACATATATAAAACATAACTCAAGCCTTATATTGATAAAACTAAAATTTTAACAAAGTCTATAATCCAACAATAATATTACAATTGTAAAAAAAAAAATAGAAAATTATTATAAACATGTGAACAACTATCTTTTTTCTCTTTTATCATCTTCATTGTCGGAAGAAGGTGGAAAAAAATTAAAGTTTTATAAATATTTTTAAATTAAGATGGTGCCTTCTTGTAACTTATATTATTTATAAAAATAAAATAAACTATAGTATTTTAACAAGTATATACAAACAAAATGTTTTATCAACCACCCCAATTTTAGGTATATGCATGTTTCAATTCCATAACAATTTCTTTCACCTTCTTCACAATAAATGTAAGAGTAGGGTTGGGTAGACATATTTGAATATGTGATGATCCATTAAGTTGGCTGAACTTATATGTGTATGTGATGTGTCTAGTTTTAAGAAGTGTTTATAATTATCATGAAAATTGTAAGCTTAAAAGATTTAATCCGTGAACTGTACTAGATAAATATTTCACTTGTTTAATTACCAATCCTAAACCCTAAAGAAAATGAACTCCTTTTTTTTATCAGCACAAAATCAACTCCCTATTTAAAAATTATCATGCTTAATATTACTTTTATTGATGTTATTTAATTTAAACTTATATTTTATTATATTTATTATTGGTCCTTTTGAGAAAATTATATTCTAGAAATTTCATCCAATTTTGCAATAAATCAACTTAAAAGTTTAAAACATTAAGTTTCTGAATTTCTTTTAATATAGGATGAAAACGAACATTTGAAATCCTAGTTTATCCCTTGTAGTAATATCTAACTCAAAGTAATCCCGAACATCCCTACTTTAAGGCAGATTAAAGAAGTTATTAACCAAAACTAAAATTAAATTTGTAAATACCAAAAACACACACAACTTTAAAAAACATAGATAAAAGTCAACTACAGAAATTATATTTTACTTTTTTTTTTGCCTGTTCCATGTTGCGAATCACGAGTACAATTCAAATTCAAGAATTATTTCTACGTCTATTTTTTAGCGTTGCCGACACGACACGACAATGAAAAAGATTGTTTAAGCAATAATATAACTTCAAATATAAACAATGTCTTATTCATGTTAAAGTTCTCTATATATTTAAAGATAAAGATACTAATTAAGGAAATAATTAAAAGTGCTATTAATATTCTGTTATCATGATTTTAATGCAACTTATTGTGAATTTTAAAAGAAAAAATAGTTTTCAATTTTTTATTTAATATTTTTCAGATATTGATTAACTATACTTTTTGTGATATATTATTCATCTTTATTATTCTAATATTGCCTTTTTTTCGCTCTTTTTTATACTAATGATTGACGTTATTTAACTCCGATACATGTTACTGAAAAATATTTTTATACAAATATCTTATAAAATTTAATCATTTTGTTATATGATTCTATTCATGTATATGATTTGATGTTAAGATAATATTCTATTGAAGTTATTGTGCGAAAAAAATAATATCCATCGCCAGTATGAATTAAACTCACACACACGTTTATTTCTGCATTTAATGCTTAATGAAATATTTAACATATAGTATAATTAAAATATAAATTAATCAAAAATACAAAATCAATTATGAAAGCTTTGAAAATATCAGTTTCAATTTTAGTTTTTCATAAATTTTGAACTACTTTTAGTATTTTTTTTTTGTTTTATTACTCATTTAGTCCTTATAATTATACAGACTATTTTTTTTATATCTCAATGATTAAAATATTTCCATTTTAATCTATACGTCATTTTTATTTTGGCATGAGTTTGAATTATCATCAAATTTATATTTAATTGTTTTTTTTTTCACATCAAAACATTCCAAAAACGATTAATAGTTCTTATTCTTAGGTACGTTTGAACTAAATGAATATAGGTCCGAACAATCCGAAATAAAAGCTAATGCTTTTTCTTAAAAATAAGTTGGTAGATGACAAATTGAAAGTAAGAAGAGAATGATCTTAAACACAAAAAACAAAAAATAAAGCCTGAAGCAACAGAAAGGACCAAAATTTCTTTCGTTCCAAATTAAAAAATTTAAAATAAATACAAGTTGGAAAGAGATTATTAAAATAATTCTTACTTATGCTTTTTACATGTCATTTACCGTAAAGACTAAAAACTAATTTTAGAATAAGAATGATTTTAATATTTTATTGTTAAAGTGAAAAATTTATATAAATAAAAAAATAATTAAGTTTTATTTTTAAATAATAATTATCTTTATAGAAATATTATTTCTTTTCTTCTTTGATTTTTTTTATGAAAATTAACTTCATCTTTCATCGGATTAACTATGGATTAATAATCAAATATCATCTTTATATTTTTTTGAAGTAAATAGAATAAAAATTTTAATTAGATTTTTTATTAAACTAAGTATAATTATGTTATTTTCTCTTAGATCAATTTTGTGTTTTCTTGTATACCTAAACATACGTTTTTTGCATGTAATGTATTTGGTCCTAAAACTAATCTACATTAATTGATAATTCTAATGATGTGGTTTATTTATTGATTGGGACTATGTGGTGTAAGTTATGTTATCTTTGCATGGTTTAGAAGTTTAAAATTCTTTTTTGTACTCAACTGTCTAATAAATTAAGGAAAACAAATTTTTCCTGTGTTTTAATATATTTAATGAATTTGCTGAAATTAAATTAGATAGATTGAATAAATTTTGGTATTATTGATTGATGTATCATTTTTTTTTATCTAAATTTTGATTAATTTGAGTGTCTAAATTAAATTACATATATGAGTGCCTGAGTGAGTAAGTAATTATAGAAGTCTAAATATAATTAAATTAAGTTGAGATTAAAGTTTTCTAAACTACTAATAAAAGATATGAAAAACTAAATTTAAAGCACCTGAACTAATCTCATATTAGTTTATATACATGTCAAAAAAATTTAGGGATCAAAGTTGCTCACATTTAATTAAGCTCTATTACTCCTTATCTCAATACATAATATCATATGTAAATAACAATTTTTAAATTTAAAAGATAAAGAAAAACTATTACAAAGATTAAAATAAAAATTTATTTTATTTTGTATGAATTAAACATATATTCAAAATCTTGACTGTCCATTTGTATTGAAAAAAATTGAGGGAAGAAGTATATCCATCGCAGTCTATCATTTTTATGAACCATCAATTTTAATAAAATTGAGGATAAAATACTGGAAAAATTAAATAAAAATAAGGATGAATCAAATCTAAAAAAAAGTTTATACCATATTTAACTTAAAACTTTAAAATAATAATTTTATGATTTTTTTTTCTGATATAATGTTAAATTTTTTCGTTTTTAGTACACTTAAATACCTAATCATTTGTTTAGCATTAAGTTTACCACTAATTCGTCTCTTTCAATTAATCATTTATTTTTTTTATTTCTATTAGGTGAAGTTCCTCTCCATCTACACGTGCATTCATGTCAGTATATTCAATATTCGATCTCGAGTTAATAGGTGTTTATATCAATATCGAATACAAAGAAAAAGTACCTCTTCTTGCCTAAATTCAAAGTTCTCATAAAGTGTTCGGTTTAACAAAGAAAAAGTCAGAGTTGTAATGAAGAAGCATCTAGAACATGGCATTTCTGTGGTGTTTGTTATATAACCACAATAAATAACATTTGGTATTTTTTGGTTCTATTCGGATCCTCATCTCCTTCAACGTGTTCCTCCTACC
>Ga0099824_1011454_pt1 | contig 10032 bp, 4 predicted proteins | sample SiratrowhiteBW_FD_76837 | JGI IMG/M metagenome (GOLD analysis project Ga0099824, IMG submission 76837) | Root nodule microbial communities of legume samples collected from California, USA - Siratro white BW | ecosystem: Host-associated > Plants > Roots > Nodule | place: USA: California... | reverse complement strand
TTTTATTGAGACACTAGCCATTTGCTTTGCTAGTGACTCTTGAGAGGATAGTAGATTCTCGAACTCCTCCAAGGATGGTTGTTGAACCCATCCTTGTATCGATGTCACATATGGAATGTACTCTCGCTTCAATCCTCGAATAATGATTATTCTTATCTGAGCTTTAGAAATTGTCTCTTCTGGATTAACAAGGAAATCTCCGAACAAAATTTTTAATTTTAAGAAAATACTCAGAAATGGAGAGATTACCCTGCGTGGTGTTAGCGAGCTCATTCTCCAAAATCTGAAGTCGTGCTTCATCCTTCTTATTGAAGAGTCTGTCAAGAGTCCGCCAAATTTCATGGGCTGAATTGCACTGCATGATGTGATCGAACAAGTCGTGAGAAATCGACCGTTTCAACACGAACTCCGCTTTTGCATTCAACTGCTTCCATCTTTTGAATGCATCAGCATTTCCTTGCTTGTTTGTGGGAGAAGTTGTATTACTCCCGTCAACAACATCCCACAAATCTTCACCAATGAGGTAAGACTCCATACAAGTCCTCCATACCTTGTAGTTGAACTGATTTAATACCTCAATACCAAGTCCACTACGACCACTTGAATCCATTTTTGAGGTACCGGTTGATTTTTCCACCCAGGGATCTTGACACACGATACTAGAGCCCTTATGGCTCTGATACCATGTAAAATATAAAAGAACAGAAGAAAAAAGAGAACAAGCCTGCTGGCCCAAGACCGAACACTCAAAGGATGGAAAAATACAACCAAAGAAGAATAATCTCAAAAATAAAGGAGAATGATTCAAGAGAAGAAGAAAGAAACTTTGGAGGACTTTGATTTCTCAAAATGGTTTGATACAAATGCCAAATGACTAGCTCTATTTATAATATTTATGGAAATATTCTAGACTCCTAAATTCTTAACCATCCTAATAATTGTGGACTTCTCCCAACTATCCTATTAATATTAGACATCTCTAGAATATTGTAGACTTCTCCTAACTACCCTACTAATTATAAAAAAGTCTATAATATTATAAAATAAAAAATCAACTTTATTTTCAACAGAGTTAATAAATTTAATTATGCTAGTTAAAGAATGTTTCGACCTAAAGTAGGGTAAGATATTCTCTTCACCCACCCAAACATTTTTTTAAGGTTAAAGATGTGATAGAATAACTAGTAATACAAAATAAACTCCAAAAACAAACCATACTTTAAATAAGATTATTGACCAAACAATGTCATGTTATTGAAATCTCCATAAAACTGAATAATTTCTTGAGAATTTTATGAAATATGGATGGAGTCCTCATCCTGTACTTGATTTGTCTGTTTCAGTGACAAAAAACATTGAGTTATGAAGCACAGCTCGTTCCTTTTCATTCACTGAACTTCATGGCAAACATAAATTTCCACATCGCTTTCAAATGCCAAGTGAAAAATATATAACTTTCAAATCCCTTGAATTATTATCTATACGTGTCCGTTCTTCAATGACTATGCACTAGTATTTTCTAGTTTATAATCGAGTGCTGCATGGACTTGTTTCTGTCAGAAAAGATAAATCTTCAATGCATGAAAGGGAAATATTAATATAATTTATGCTGAAAAATATACAGAAAAGCTTCCTATTAGTGGTGCATAAACATATAGATTATAGTGTCGATTTTCAATTCAGTTTTTATGTAAACAAATTTAAAGGTTTATATACATGTAAACTAAATACATATTATAATCATGCTTCGATGTAAACTTTGGAAGTTTTTTTTTTTTTTTTTAAATAATATTAGTTTTCACTTTAAAACAAAACTTGAAATATAGAAAATTTCCAATAATAATAAACATTTTAACTCAAAATTTTATGTAAATCATGTTTTTTAACTTAAAAATTTATCAACAACTAAATAAAACTAAACTATTTATATTGGAAAAGGAAACTAACTCACTATTCTTTCAACATTTTGACGTCATTATTAGATATTATAGAGATTAATAGATAAAGATCTGAAACATTTCATCAAGTGATTATCATAAAAGTAAAATAAAAATAATGTTATGTTTATGTATCTTACTTAATTTAAAGAGTCAATAATATCATGTATGTTCTTTCAACTTTCAGATTTGGAGTCTACATAATCTTGAAAAGTAACAATCTCAACAAGTCATTTCACACAATATTTTATATAATAAAAATACAAAAATTTGTAACACTCCCACATACACACACTTATTAGAAGTTATGTTTTTCCATATCCCTTCATCATAATCACTCCTAAATAACATGTTTGACATCCATTTGGTTGTCTACATAACATTAAGTGTTCTTGATGAGAAAGACAACATCTCATACATATTTAGAGAGAGTTGTCATTGTGAGTTGCATGCATGCTTCTTCCTTCTATGACTATTGACCACTTGTCATTAGATAGATTACTGACATAAAATATTTGTCTTACTTAATGTGTCAGAATCAATGGTTCGTTTATATAACTTATCTTGTTTAAATATACCAAAGCAAACTCATAGTCATTCATCTTCACATTCGTATGGCCATATACCATTTTACAGACACTCGAAATGTCAAAAAATCAATTTTTCATATTGATATGACTCCGAAATAACTCTTAATTGTTATATAGTGAGATTTTTGTCTTTAAAATTAGCAAAATGCACAACCTCAACATAAAAAAAATGTGATGTAATTAAATTTTTCTTTAGTAGTAATAATACATTTCTATTTGGTTCTTATCATCATCAATAATAATTATTAAATATATAATACAATTAAAGATGATTTACATTTTATATATCTAAACATGACTAATGTAATAATATATTTTACAATATTAGTACTAATCACTAATACCTCTTTAATTATATGATCACAAAAGTTATCACAACTAAAATAAAATCAAATTATAACATGTAAGTCAAGTATATAATTTTATAAAGTTAAATTAGATATAAAATCATATATTAAAAATGATATTAGACTCATTCAAAATCAATCATAATTAAATTTATCATGTTGTTGTATTACTCATTATCTCACTCCTATTGAACCACACAACAAACCATTTCAACATTCAATAGATCCCTTCTTCATTAACATCTAACAACATTAATCAACTGAATTCTCTATATTGGAAGAAAATAAACTAATCCAAACAAGCATGTACCTTCTTTCCAGTGTCCGTCCTAAAGAAACAACAAAGTCCAATAATCACGGTACACAAAAAACTAAACAATGGAGTGTCAATACCTTAGTAATTGGGGATTTTAGGTTTTAAATTTTGGAACAAAAGTTAGGGTATAAATGCAACTTTGAGTCAGAGTTTCGGATTTGGGAACGAAAGGTGTTGGAAAATTTGGGAATTTAAGTCTTTACAGTAAAAAAGTCTTCACGAAACTTTTAAGAAAGTCAAAAAAAAAAAAAAATTTTGAGAATGAATATATTTTTTAATTATTTTTAATTTTACCTATTGATTGAATAATATTACTCATGCTTCTTATTTTCCCACCTGGTTCTATCCGTAGATAATAATTCTTTGCCAACACTTCTTTGCGCATTCTCCTTTTTCCACTCAACAATGATATCTTTTTCCACTCAACAATGATATTACATATAGATATTTTTTTGAGTAAAATAAATTTACATACTAACCTCATATGCGGGTAGTATCTATAGAAAACTGAATTTTTTATTGTAATGATGTTCAAATAATTCATTCAAATCTAAACTTAAGAATACTATCAAATTATAAATAATTTATCTAATGCATATCAATTACTTTGTGTAAAATAATAATTTCTATACACAATTTTTAAATATTTAACATTTTTAAAAATAAAAATATTTATATTTTAAAGAATGATAAAATTATTTTAAGAGATTTTTTTTTTCTTAAAACCTAATGCGTATGATTAGTTACACATAATTAACTTTTTATAAAAAAAGGAAGTTGAAAAATAAATCTTAGTTTTGGAATTACTTATCTTTATCATTTATTTTCCTATAATTTAATTTTTATTACTAAAACATTCCATATTTTGTGTTATTTTTATACATATATTATATAAAAAAAATGTGTAAGAAAGAAGTTTTTTTTCCCTACAGATTGTCATATGAATTATGAAAGTTTCATGAATTAATAACAAGAAAAAGTCTCACTAAGAAATATCTAGTGTGTTCTAGTAATTAAGTAATCTCAACCATTAAATGTTACGAGAATAAATTATAAATTATGAAAATGAAAAAGGACTTTTTTAAAACTATATTTAGAATACTTAGATATCTTTTATATATATATATATATATATATATATATATATATATATATATTAATCTAATAATTATAAAAATAGAGAATAATAACTACTTTAGATTTTTTCTTCACTACTAATTTCGTTTTAAATTTCATATTCTTGTTAAACATTGTAAATCTAATATTAAACTAGCATTTCCTCTTGGGTTTTGTGTTAGTTCTTACGTTGCTACGTATGCATTAATTAGTCTTTTGTTTAGGTTTTCGTTGCATTCGTTTAGATATTGTATAAAGATAAAAGATGGTGTAATAATCTTTTAAGTGAATTTATGCTAATTACTGCATCCTTCCTTAATATAATACACAGTTAAAAGAATTAGATATACCATTAAAAAAATTAGTTTAGTTGTTTTTATCAAAAAATTAAAATGATATTTCCAATATTTTAAATTTACTCATTATTAATAATTTTTAAAATTCTTTTTCTATTAGTTATTAATAAAAACACGTAAATATCAACATTTAAATGAACAACAAATACAATATTTGAAAACAATTATAAAATATCTTATGAAAATGACTATTTTTTTTCCTAAAGTAAACATTCAATTAGCATCTTAAACGTGTAGGTGATATATCTATGCTCTACTAGTTTTCTTCACCTACACAAAAACACAATTCTCTTTCATTCTAATAGAGTTTGTTCTTACTCAAACCCTTCATTTTTCTTAGGTATGTCATCCCTAAATTATTGAATCTTCAAGGCTAGATATTTGCACTCGTACCTTGCAATCAAGAAATTAGTCAACAAATTGATTAAATTTTTAATATTAACTTTGCCTCATTAAGCAGCATCCATGTATTTAGGCTTTAAGTGGCGGTTAGACAAATGTCAACCTAAAGCAACAACTCAAATATTTGAATAATAAATAGCAAACAATGGTTCCCTGGTTTACACATTACTTTATTTGCAACCAATCATGTTGAGAAATAAACCAGCATCAAATTGAGTAACCTTATTTGCTATCAAAACTTAATTTAATTTTTAACTATAACTTACATGCATGATGGTAACTACTAAATTTACAGGAAAAATTATGTCATTTTAAATTTTATAACGATATTCCTCTATTCTTTTTTTTATTTATCATTTTAAGTTTACTGCATAATTACTATTTTTTGGGTATTACAGACACCAAATAAATTTTATTAAAGATTTTAATTATATCATGGTGGAATACTATAAATAATGACCGTGTGTCTACCCATAAAATAGCACTGCATTGTAACAGTCATTCATTGTAACAGAAAGAGGATGGGTAAGAGGAACAGAAGATGTACGAACTTTTTAAAATTATTTGGTACTTTCATATCTCAAAAAGAAAATCATGTACCATTTTGCAGAGGGATGAATGTTTTGATATCCCCAACAACAAAAGTATAAAATATAAATTCTATTTACATCTTTTTATGTAATGATTTTAAATAAAAGAAAAGTGTAGAAATTAGATAACACAAACAATGTGACATAAAAATATGGAAAATGTTATATCTTCACTCCTGTAGTGTAATTCAAATTCATCAACCTAAACATAAAGTTTACAATATTAAAAATATGTATAGATAGTGCAATAATGATACAACAGTGCATGATCTTCAGATACATCCAAAACGAGTTCTGACATTTTGAAAATTAAATCTGAAGCCATATCAGTCCAAAAGAAACTGATAAAAATAGAAGTCATTAATATAGAATGGACTATGCAACTGCATATTCAGTGTACACACGTTTTATTTGGCGCAGGGAGCGGAAGGAGTTAATGGTTATTGAATTGATGAGATGAATACTGAAAACACAAATTTACAAAATTTGCCGCCAATCTTGGAACACAAGATTGACACATCACTGTAAAGTAGAAATCTGAGGTATGGTAGGTGCTGTGTAGCTGTAACACCAAAGATATGTCAAATGTCAATAGTACCACATTCTTATCCCTAAGTTCCCAACATGGTCCTACATTCAAAAAAATATTATAATCCTGCATTTATGGTATATCAGTATTTTCACAATTTGAAAAAATGGGCCAATCTTTCACTGCTTGGAGTAATTTCTAGCTGAGTGATAAATGGCCTAAAGCAAGGACAATTTTGAATCAGAACTCTATAAAAGGAGTATTACATGCATAGAATAATAAGTAGTAGTCTTGCTCGAAAGAAATAATATACAATGGTGTCCAAAATAGATGAAGTAAAGAAGAGGAGTAGAGTGCAGAAATGGCAGAAAGAGATTGAGTGTAACAAAGGGAAGATGAACAAGTTCAAGAGAAGCAGTTCCAATATGGAGGAAGATGGTGCTTCTTCTGCTATTCTCTTACTTGCTTGCATAGCTTTGTGTACTTTCGAACCTTCTAATAATGCATACCCTTGTTAACTATCTCCTTATAAATAATCTCTTTTCTTCTTTCACTTGAAAGTGTACATTATTATGCTTAATTCTCACCACCCTTAACTCTCATGGTTGAATATGGATCATGGTGTTTAGGTATTAGTCTTCCAACAATGTTATAGTATCTATGGTGCTTTTTTACTCAGTAATTCTACCATTATTCAATAATTACTAGTAAATCATCTTCGAAGTTGTTTTCTTTCAGATAATTATGATATTGGGTGAAAAGATTAGGCATTATTTTCCCCTTTAAACTTGTGAATTAAACAAAAGCAGTTACTAAAGTGAATGCTAACGAACACTGATGAAGAACCCCGTGTTGCAATAGTCTTAGCTCGTGAACCAACATGTTCCTCCATTATCTGCTAATCTCAATTCAGATAAACCTTTCTATATCATGCAGGTCCACATGTTCCATATTCCAGCCATTAATTAAGTATACCAAATATTCCATACTATCACTTTCACACTGCACCGATCAAAAGTCATGTCCCATCCAGTTTGAACACCAAGCTTCAGGGCTTGTATCTCACAGTTTTCGAGAAAGCAAACAATCATCTTACAAAACATGGTGTGCCAAGAAAAATCTGAACAAGGAGTATTCTGAACCTGCAACTCAGCTTAATAGTTATTTAAAATTAGCTTTTTAAATTAATAAAATAGAAAAGTTTAATTTATAAAACTATAAATTCTCAATTAATTTTGTTTTGAAATTTAGGTAAAAGTTCAACACCCTATCCCTTTGATTAAGTTCTTAACACCTTTGATAAGTTCTTAAATTAATAAGGCATTTAGCTATGTTTAATAAAATGAAGATTAGATTAAGTGTCTCATATATTAGATCATAAAAATACTATATTGACCAACCATTACGTCGTCTGATAGTTGATAATTAAAAATTAGACAATAAATATAACTAAAGCTTATAGATGATAGTAGATTAAAGAATATTCTTGAATTCAAAATACGTCACTCAGATAATGTTTTTAAATGCCAGTTATCAGAAGTGGTCGTGCCAACATAAAGTTTATTTAAATATTTTTTGGGTTTCGGACAAAAAGTTAAAACATCATTTAATTTTCTTGACACGGTTTATTTTATCAATAGTAGTCCAATTATCTCTATTGTACGGTGTATATTTTAATTATTCTTGGTATAAAATGTTTTCTGAAAAATATAAGTACTAATAGCTATAACTATCACATATTCTGGCTGGATATTTTAATTATTCTTGGTATAAAATGTTTTTATAAAAAGATAAGTACTAATATCTATAACTATCACAAGAAGAAAAATTAATGTTGCATACAATATATTAAATATTTTTTAATGTTCAAAGTCATCAACAATAGTAAAAAGAGAGAAGACAAGGAAGAGAGTTGAAATATATTATATTAGAAAAGAGAATGCAACCACTATTTTCAAACTTATATATAAAGACATATTTTAAAGAAAAAAATAAAAAAAAAATTATAATTTACAAGTGTTGAAATTTTGTTAAAATTTTTATGTGTCCTAAAAGTTATGTAAGGATACAAGTTATGTTTATTCTAGTAAATTAATAGAGAAATCCTAAACTTTGTATACATCATAAGATACTATTCTTTTTATTAATTGACGAAAAACTGTGATCTAGTTATCATTAAGACTCTGTGTAATTGTTTGAAAAGAAAATACTTGTTAAATTAGGAGAGTGACTTAAAAAATAATACTCAAGAAGTTAGACAATAGTGACTACCAATCTTAACAATTATTAGTTTAGAGTAAATACGAACTCAAAGAATACTCAAAAGTTTATTTATTTTTTTTAAATCTAGTTTTTAGTTGATAAGTTCTTAGTTTATAATATTAGCAAAATATGAAAAAAAAAATAGATTTAATGATATATGCTTCTTGTTGTCCATTATTATTTCCTCACTGGTAATTATCTTAATATGATGGAAACGTAAAACATGAATAAATCTCTAAGACATTTTTGAGCAAATTTGTATTGAAAAACTTATTTTTATTTTATTTACAATTACCGATTATGTTAAGTATATAATTAATTGATTATATTAAAAAGTAGTCAATTATGTCAACAATAGTTTTTAATGTTTCACAAACAAGTGATTAATAATGGATTATGTTAGATAACCTGAAAAACTCAACCTCTTAGAAAATAATTGATTAAATTATTTTTAAAATATTTCTCACTATGAACATCATGATAATTAATTATCATTAATAATAATTGATTATTTTGATCAATTACCTCTAAAATCTTTTAAAAAGAAAAATTTCTTTCCGTTATTGATACCATTCTATGCTTTTCGAAAAAAGAGGGGTTTGATAGATATCATGATAGTATTTTTACATTACATCTTAGTAGAAAAGGAAATACTCAAGATTCTTCAAAAGAATGATTATTATATAGGTCTTTCATTGTAAATCTGTCACATTTTAAGGTTATATATATATTTTTTGTAATATGTATTGGAACCTTACACTACTGCTTGTTGCAAATAATTTGTATTTTTATCACCTTTATAAATATGGGTGTTTCAAAAAATATTTGTATTTTTTTACTTTAATTAAATGGGAGTTTTTTTAATAATTAAATAATTTAATATTATTATTAGAAATCGAGCTAAGGTGATATATAGATTCAGATAAAATCAAACTAGTATAAAATATTTATATATCTTTATTCTCATATTCTACATATTATTTTAAATCTGATTGTGGCATTTAATTGCCTTTTAAACAATGATCTTAAGAAGGAATTTTAAAAGTATTTAAAAGAAACTTTTCTATCAATTCACTTTCTCTTAACTGTGTTTTTAGTCATTTTTTATTTTACATATTAGTTCCAAACCAATAAACTAACTTTTTTATTTAAAATGTTTGGTAAACTAACTCGTAAATTAGTCTATAAACGTAAAATTATTATGTAGTTATAATTTTATATGTTTTAAAATAATTAAATTCTTATTTAATTTTTTAGTACTTCTATTTATTTTTTAAAAGATATATATATATATATATATTATTTGGACAAAGTTATTTTATTAAATGAGTTGATCTGATAAGTATTAATCAAATTTACTTTTTATTAGTTTTCAGACATTTTTCTTTATTTCTCAATATAAACAATTGTTACATTGATTATTTTTTACAATTTTCGCTATGTGTAATTTTTATGTAATATTATGTAATGAAACATTAATCATTTCAATTTATAATGTAATATATATATATATATATATATATATATATATATATATATATATATATATATATATATATATATATATATATATATATTTTTATTTAT
>Ga0099824_1011450_pt1 | contig 10033 bp, 7 predicted proteins | sample SiratrowhiteBW_FD_76837 | JGI IMG/M metagenome (GOLD analysis project Ga0099824, IMG submission 76837) | Root nodule microbial communities of legume samples collected from California, USA - Siratro white BW | ecosystem: Host-associated > Plants > Roots > Nodule | place: USA: California... | reverse complement strand
GTATAAAAACAAATTATTTTAATTGAAAAAAAATACTTTATTTTTTTTTATATATTTTACTTGGATTTTTTTTTATTATTTTTTGTTTTTTTTTTTTTTTTTTTTTTTTTTTTTTTTTTTTTTTCTTTCTTTTTTTTTCTTTTTTTTTTTTTTTTTTTTTTTTTTTTTCTATGTTCTTTATGCTTATATACCTCTTCCATCCCTTTGAGAACAAACCCTTTTTTATGTATTACCTAAGTTTTACTATGAAGATATAGTCAATTGATAAATTCATGTTGATACAATTTAAATTATATTTAAGTTAGATTTTTTTTTTTTTGGTTTTACATTTCTTCTTTTTTATTATTATTATAGATTATGTGTATATCTTTTTATAAGGGACAATACTACTTGAATCCATAAGACCACTGCAAATAACAGAGTTTGTTCTTTATTGTAGCTACATTCTTAAAAAACATAAACTCAAAATTATTGACCAAACTTAAACAATCACATAGAAATTTATTTACGTGCTTTTGCAAACAATCCTTAAAGTTTATAATGAATATATTATTGAAGTTCATCACAATGATACTATTGTTATTTTACTTCTTACGGTTTACATCAAACTCTTAAAACTTTATAATTCATAAAGTATTATATATATATATATATCTTTTATTATTCCAATTTTAAAACTTATACAGAAGTTAACTTTAACTTTTAACTTTAAAAATTCTAATGAATACTCTTATAATTTATTTTTTAAATATTTTGTTTGGATAAAAGAAATTAAAATTTATTAAATTTTAATTTTTTGGTTTAGACAAAATATTTCAATTATCACTACAGGTAAAAGATATTATTTAAATATTAAATAATTATTAATAATTAAAAAAATATTATATTATATTATATTAATATTTTTTATATTTTTCAGTTAATCTTAGTTTATGTTATTCTTAAGTCAAAGTTTGTCAAAAAAAAAAATAATAATTATACGACTTTCTTTTCATTGACGTGATCTGAGATTATTTTCAGTTCATATAGTTAAATGTAGATTACAATTACTTAACCTGACATACAAATGTTTATTTTTATGATATCATTTATTGAATTATTTGGTCATAGATGACGTTGTCCAAATGAATATCTAATTAATGACTCAATTTTATTCAAGTCAATAATATTTTAACAGAAAACGACCTAAATATGACTTTGAGAACATAACAAATATAAAATTTTTAGTTTTATTACTTGAAATTTAAAATTATCTAATTTTGAGTAACTCGGTTATTTTTCTAAAATTTATAATTTCAATTCCTTTTTAAAGTCTTTTAAAGTCTTATGCAAGTAATATATTTTGATCGAATTCAAAAATTATTCTAGCTAATGTCTCAGTTTTATTAATCAAGTTAATGATATCCGAAAAAAAAAACTAACCGAGGAAAAAATAAAAAGAGAATAAATATGAATTTGTGAATATAAAAGTATAAAATCTTTAATTTTTATATAAAATTTAAAACTCTTTAATGTTAAGTAATCCAATTATTTTTTCAAAATTTTTAAACTTTAATTTTTTTCTAAAAATTTACTCAAATAATACATTTTGTCATAAAGAATCTCAAATTTTCTAAATAAATCAATTATTCTTCTGAAATTCCTTTTCCCAATACAATACTAATAACTCAAGTGCACTTAACAAGTTGAGGTACCTAGTATATAATTCAAGTCTTCTAGTAGCTCTTGAGTACAAATTATGAACTAGAACTTGACAACTTGGAATGGGTTGTTGAGAATATCAAAGTCTTCAATTCATACTTTGTAGGACCAATAGGTGAGTGGAATCTATTTTGCTTTTAGCCCACATACATAGAATTAATTTTATAATAATGTTATAATACATTCTTATTTTCTTCAATTCAGATAATGTAGGATCACTAGATGACTAGGAATCCATTTTGCTTTTAGACAACATTTATAGAATTCCATTTATAGTAGAAATAATGTAGTACAGTTTAGTGGATCACTCTACTCTCAACACATTATTGGTTGAGAAAATGGCAATATTACTTTCGTGGAAAGTTCTCAACATTTTATAGTGTTAGCATTTTCTTCTATGATTAATATATTTTAGGTAATGAAATGGCTAGTAAATATGTAGAATATATTTTAAAATTATAACAAATAGTTTAAATAATGATATAACATTATTTTTTTATTATGGACAATTTTGTAATAATAGGGTGAAATTCAATATAGAAATAAAGATAAAATTTGCTATATTGAGAGAGATAAGCAATTTAAAATAGTAAGTATATTAATAAATAAATAAGTAAGAGGTAAATTTAGGTGATTGAGTAATAATTTCTTTGGCTAATTTCAGACATAATTATTTTTTTAATATATTATCTATTTGTTTTAAATTTCATTTTTAACTAATTGTATCTAGTTTCCCCCATTAAATGTGTCTCTAATTCTACAAAAATAAAAGATAAAAAAAGTATGGTAAGAAATAAGGTATAATTGATCAAATTGTAAGGTACTAACATAATTGGAATGTTGAACTTTCATTCTATAAAATAAAGATAAAAGAAGCGTTGTAGAAAAAATAAGATATAGTTAATATTAAAATTTTATAGTGATGTTTAAAATAATCTTAATAAAAAAAATAAGATATAGTTAGCAACTTCAATACCATTAATATTTTAGTTGTTATTGCTAATTATTATATTTGAATATTTACAAATGATTCTTCAACAATGGTTGAGAAGGTCGTAACAGTATCTCAAGAAATAGCTTTATATTTTACAAAAGCTGATTCATTTTCGGGTAATTATTGAATAAATTGTGGTTACAACGAAATATACAAATTCTTAGTGTTTTTCTATCCTTATATATCAATCTTTCAATTGTTTGAAAATAATGTACTAAGTCCATGCCCATTAACTTCACTAATTGTCTAAAAAATATTATATTATGTTTCCCTATGAAGAAGTTATTTTGAATGTTGAAAAAACAAAAATATTTATGTAATCTCATTAAATTTCAAAATCGATTAATTTAATTTCTTTTGGTAAACATGAATAAGAAAATACTTAGTTTAAGCCTTCAAAAGAGTCTCCAAAATTGGTCCCTAAGTATTCAACATATATAAAGTACAATATATTGACCTGCACTTAAATTTAAAGTACCTTTAGAGTCTCCATACATAGCTTTTGCAACTTGACCTTTAATATTGGTAATCAAAATCAAAGAAAGGAACCACATGCACTTTCTTTTCAAGTTCATTTCCAAACTCTATATATAAGGCAATGTAACAAAAGATTACCATCATCAAGCTTGCCTTCAATTCCTTATCAAAATGAATAATTTTTCTCTCATGTTACTTGCATTTTGGTCTATATATATCCACTTGTTTTCTACCATTGTCTTAGCATCAACAAATGACACTGATCATTTGGCATTGCTTGAGTTCAAGAAATCCATATCCGGTGATCCATTTGGAATCTTTCTCTCTTGGAATGTTTCTACTCATTTCTGTAACTGGCATGGGATCACATGCAATCTTCAAAGAGTTACAGGGTTGAACATGAATGGATGCAAGTTGAAGGGACCTATATCTCCTCATGTCGGCAATCTCTCTTACATGAGAAACTTCAACCTTGCAAATAATAGCTTTTATGGAAAAATCCCACAAGAATTGGGAAAATTGTCACAACTGCAACAAATCCGTCTCCAAAACAATTCATTGGTAGGAGAAATTCCTACAAATTTGACTGGTTGTAATGATCTCAGAATCCTACTCTTGTATGGGAACAATCTGATTGGTGAGATACCTGCTGAAATTGGTTTACTTTACAAGCTTCAAAGTCTGATGCTTGATAAGAACCAGTTAACTGGAGGATTCCCATCATTCATTGGAAATCTTTCATCTTTAACTGAGCTTTGGGTGAGTAGTAACAACTTAATGGGAAGTATTCCAAGAGAAATATGTCACCTGAAAAGATTGACAATTTTATCATTGAATAGCAATAAACTGAGTGGAACAATCCCTTCCTGTGTGTATAACTTTTCATCTCTTACTGGAGTTTCAGCTGGAGTAAATGACTTTAGTGGCTCTCTTCCACCCAACATGTTTGACACACTCCCCAATCTCCAAGCATTTTCCATTGATGGTAATCAAATCTCAGGTACAATACCACCTTCCATCAGTAATGCATCTGCCCTTTCAGAATTTAGTATTGGTGATAACCATTTCACAGGTCAAGTTCCAAGTTTGGGGAAGCTACAAGATCTTAGATATCTAGCTTTGTACACAAACCATCTAGGAAGTAATTCAACTAATGGTTTGGATTTTGTACATTCATTGACAAACTGTAGTAAGTTGCAAGTTTTATTTATATCCTACAATAACTTTGGTGGTAAATTGCCAAGTTTCTTGGGAAATTTATCCACTGGACTTCAGAGACTATACATAGGAGGTAATCAGTTATCAGGAGAAATCCCTGCAACACTAGGAAATCTTGTTGGCTTATTTTCATTGACAATGGAAAGGAATCGCATTGAGGGGATTATTCCTGAAACTTTTGGGAAGTTTCATAGGATGCAAGAGTTAGAATTAAGTGCAAATAGGTTGTCAGGGGAGATAGGATCTTTCATAGGGAACCTAAGTCAATTGTATTTTTTGGGTAGGGGAATGAATATGTTAGAAGGAAACATTCCTCCAAGTATAGGAAATTGCCAAAATTTACAACATCTTGCTCTCTGGCAAAACAATCTTAGAGGAACCATTCCTGTACAAATTTTTAATCTTTCCTCTCTAACAGAATTGTTGGCTTTGTCAGAAAACACATTTAGTGGGAGCATACCAGTTGAAGTGGGCAACCTAAAAAATCTTGATTTGTTAGATATGTCTGAGAATCATTTGTCTGGTGGAATTCCTGAAACCATGGGGGAATGCATAATGTTGGAGCACCTCTTCTTGCAAGGGAATTCCTTACAAGGAATCATACCATCCTCTTTTGCATCACTTAGAAGTCTTCAAGAGTTAGACCTGTCACGAAACAACTTGTCTGGATCAATTCCAAATGCTTTGCAAAATTTTTCTTTCTTGGAATATCTGAATGTGTCCTATAATATGTTGCATGGCATGGTACCAACTGAAGGTGTTTTTCGAAATGCAAGTGGGCTAGTGGTAACTGGAAATCTTAAGCTTTGTGGAGGTATTTCAGAACTCCATCTACCTCCATGCCCTGTCAAAAAAGGCAATAAAATTGTAAAACACCACAAGTTCAAGTTGATAGCAGGGATAGTGAGTGTGGTGGCTTTTCTTCTCATTCTGTCAATTATTCTACTTATCTATTGGATGAGGAAAAGTAAGAAACCATCTATGAACTCACCAACAATTGACCAACTAGCCAAAGTTTCATACCAAAGTATACACAATGCAACTGGTGGATTCTCAGCTACAAATTTGATAGGCTCTGGAAATTTTAGCTTTGTCTACAAAGGAACTCTTGAGTTAGGTGACAAAGTGGTTGCCATAAAGGTCCTAAACCTTCAAAGAAAAGGAGCTCACAAAACTTTCATCGCTGAATGCAATGCTCTTAGGAATATAAAACATCGAAATTTGGTTCAGACTTTAACATGTTGTTCCAGCACAGACTACAAAGGTCAAGAGTTTAAAGCTCTAATATTTGAGTACATGACAAATGGAAGCTTAGAGCAGTGGCTACATCCCAGGACACCAAGTGCAGAGAATCAGACAACATTAAACATTGATCAAAGGTTAAGTATCATGATTGATGTTGCTTCTGCATTACATTATCTTCATTATGAATGCGAGCAAACCATCATTCATTGTGATTTAAAGCCAAGCAATGTCCTTCTTGATGATGACATGGTTGCTCATGTGAGTGATTTTGGCATAGCAAGACTTATTTCAACCATTAATGGTACTACCACTTCTAAGCAAACTAGTACAATTGGAATAAAGGGCACAGTTGGTTATGCTCCTCCTGGTAAGTTTTAAACTCTGGAATCATTCTTTGCTTGAATTCTCATATCTTTGGATCCAAAGTTATTTGTTCACTAATAACAAACTATTGACACATTTTTCTAAATATTTTAGAGTATGGTGTGGCTTCTGAGGTGTCTACCAATGGGGATATGTACAGTTTTGGGATTCTTATGTTGGAGATGCTTACTGGAAGAAGACCCACTGATGATATCTTTGCAGATGAGCAAAATTTGCATAGCTTTGTGAAAAATTCATTTCCTGATAATCTCTTACAAATTTTGGATCCATCACTTTTACCAAGAGAAGTAGAAGCAACAGTAGAAGAACTGAACAATGTGAATCTTACTCCAAGAGTTGAGAAGTGCTTAGTTTCTCTTTTCAACACTGGACTTGCTTGTTCAGTGGAATCAGCAAAAGAAAGAATGAATATGGTTGATGTCACCAAAGAGCTAAGCAAAATCAGAAAAGCATTTCCTGCTAGTAAGATATAGTTAATATTTCGGTTTCTGTCATTTTGTAATGCATTTCAACGTTCCAAAATTACAAAGAAACCGGTTTTCTGTGTTTCAGGTGAAACTTGAATAACCAAAGTTGAGATAAAATGCCACAGTCATTTCAGAAGCTGACATGCATGGTGCATGTTATACCAGTAGAGTTAATCGCCAGAATTTGGAACTGTTTAATAATTTTATCGTTGTGTACTCGTGAATGCAGATCCTTCATGTAACATTTCTATATTTAATTGATGTAAATGTAATACTTCTCCTAAAAGGGGGATTTATTATTATACTTTATTTTGATTTTCCATAATTTTGAAATTTCAATGCAGGGGTACAAAATGCAGTTTCTGCAAGTTTCATATAGACTTTCAACTTTCTCAATATCTGAGGATTTTCAGATTTCTATGTCCAAGTTTCAACTAAGATCAACTCGTGATTCAATGTTTAAATATTGATTTCAAAGGAAAAAAAAAAAATGTTGAGCAATTTGATTTCGACAGCACCATAAATTTGCAGGTATTAGAGTTGAGTTACTAAAAAATTATAACACAAATCAAGAGTAGTGTACGGGTATGGTCAGAGAACACCTCGGATATCGAAATGTACCTATAATTTTCCCTAATTAAGACTTAATCACATTGATTATTTGCCAGTAAAAAAGTTTAGGCATGAGGTCATTACATCTTCAATTCCTAGTCCAAATTAAAGTTCACTATTAATAACATAAATGAGTAACAATTCTAAAGTATGAACGGTTCATTATTATACATTTATTATATTACTAAAGCGTGGAGGTGTTTTTACACGCACCCCATGCATCTTGTTTATTGTTCAATGTTCATGAAACTGAGAATAACACAACTCGATTTGAGACAAAGATAGAAGACGACGATCCAACAATAGAGAAGGTATCACAAATTTTTGTAGAGGTCAACTTGACCTTTGTTAGTGTCACTAGTATTCGAGAGTTCCAATATTCTGCAATATAAAATGTAGAATAAAAAGAAGATAATTTGGGAATCAATCTAGTCTCTATTTCTTTTCTTATTTTCTTTCCTTGCTTTCTATGTTCGCAGATATTTTATAGAGGGAAAAGAATTCTCAAAATCTTCTAATTGCAATTTAACAATAGCAAATATTAAATATTTTAATGGACCTTCAATAAGCATTTAATATCCATTAAACAGTTGTAACACCATATTATTCATCATTCTCTTGTTATTCCTTTTAATTACTTCAATTTTTTTAGAACCTTCCTCTCTACTTCTTTAATTGGTTCTCTAAGTTTTATGGTTGATGACACATAATTGCATCTTTTATAAATATTATTCAAACTCCCCATTCTTTAAGGATTGAACTTGAATACGAAAAACTTGAGTTTCAAGGACTTTACAATGGAGAAATTGGATGTATTGAGTGTTAATTCCTCATTTTCACATTTCATACTTTCAACAACACTAAATTATGTTGCATCACATAATTCTTGCATCACATAGCTCACTTAATACATTAAAATTGAGACAATTTGTTTGCATGTATATCTTACATGGATTCTCCCTTCAAAGGTGCATGCAAAAGATAACATACTTGATGTTGCGCAATCCCACATCTTCCTTCAATTATCTTCAATCTTCTCTTCTTTTTTTATCCACCTATGAATTCAAGCATAAATCATCAAAGCAGTGTTTTAAAAGGAAAAGTCAATAATATGCCCATTATAATGTTAAGATTTGCAACATTCTTCACTTTCAAGAGTAAAATGTTAATATCAAATATACATTGAATTCAATGATTATAAAGAGAACAATTGATTTTGAATGTCAACATCAGAAAAAATAGAAAATAAAAAGAGTGTGAGTTTTGCCCTTTTTTTGGCCTTTGAGTTCTCTTCAATTTTGACATAACTCACTGTTTGGGCTCGTAGTAGTGCATCCATATTGGTTGGACGGTCGACGTACAAAGACTCTAAACTAGACGCAAGTTGATCATGAGAGAATGCATGAACCCTACTGGATGTAAATTGGGAATGTTCAAAGATGTTTTGGAGAATGAGCCATGTACTGTCGTAGAGGTTCAACATCGCTCTGCGTTACATGTTGGAGTGACGTCGAGAACGTGACCATTGACTCACTGTAAGCAAACCAAGTTGTAAATCTGGCACAAAGGGGGTTTAAAGGAATCAATCGAGAGTTGTTCTGAGGTAAAGATTAGTACCATTCCAGAGTTGTTCCCTTGAGTATACTAGGAAACAGTCAACAATATACTCTTAGGTCCTCAGAAAAAAGGTTGGCCTGGGTAAGGTATGCCTTCACATGAGCTTCTAGATTTGAGGTGTCATTATATGTTTTAACATCCAACCACTTCTACTTGTAGGGGAGTTGAGCTTGCATGACATTAAACGTAAAAGGATGAAAGTCAGTCAATCGAGTTCTGAGGTAAAGACTAGTATCACCTCTGCATTCAACAAAGGTATCTACATGATTTTAAAGGACATTTGTTGGTCACATTCTCGTGACTCTCGATGTATGTTTGGTCATCTGTGACAGTCCTATGATTGTGTTAAGTTAAGAATCTTACGAACTTTCTATACTGGTCAAGGAAGATCGGCAAGCTTCTCTCAAATAGTAGGACAAGATTTAGCAACTTGCTCAGTAAGTCGGGCTTGCGAGTTCTGCTGATGTATACTCTACTGGGACCACTGTGAGTTCTGCCGATGCAAACTTTGTTGGGACCATATGTTGTCCAATCTTGATGTAACATAGCAATCTACCCTTGAAAAACATGCATCTCATCATGGTGAGCATTTCAATGGACATGCATCTCGACGCGGTGAGCATCTCGATGGACCTACATTGCGATGTTGTCTGCTTAGAAGCTCTATATCTTTGTCAAACTTGTTATGTATATACTAGTAATGACATTTTGGACATCAACCTCATAACTTTGGAGAATAGTCTACATATAGGTCTTAAGGGCATCAAGAGAAGAGGTTTCATCTCATGATATGATGATGTTGATACGACTGTCTGACTTTTGGTAAGTACCATATTGGAAATAACTTTACCCAAACACCACGACGGACACCAACTATTCTTTACCAAAACTGAACTAGAATTGCTCGAGATGAATTAAGTTAACTTTAAGGTATTCAAGCTTTGACCTTGTTGTGTTTTTCCCAATAGAGTTTGTCAAGCTTTATTGATGAAGTACTGAGTGGATATTCACCTAAAAAACTCTCCTATGTTCAAATTATTAAGAATTTTAAAAAATATATAATAACTATTTAATAAATAGAAATGAGATTGAATAAATATTTTCTAAAAGATAAGTTATATTTATAAATTTTTAAAACTGTATTAATATCTAAATCTAAGTTGTTATTACAAACTTTTTCAACTTTATAACAAAAGTTAGTTTCAAAATTAGTCAACTTATACTCTATCATCTAAAATAAATAATTTATTTCAATTATTATATCTTAACAAATATATATCTTTTATATATATATATATATATATATATATATATATAT
>Ga0099824_1011444_pt1 | contig 10036 bp, 8 predicted proteins | sample SiratrowhiteBW_FD_76837 | JGI IMG/M metagenome (GOLD analysis project Ga0099824, IMG submission 76837) | Root nodule microbial communities of legume samples collected from California, USA - Siratro white BW | ecosystem: Host-associated > Plants > Roots > Nodule | place: USA: California... | reverse complement strand
TTTATAAATAAAAAATTTATAATTTTAAAAATTAAAAAAAAAATTTTTTTTAAATATTTAAAATATTTTAATTTAAAAAAAAAAATTCATTTTTTTTTTTTTTTTGTATATACAAATTCTTATTACTTATCTTTTAAGTAATTATTTTTTAAACTAAAATAACTACTTATAACAAAAAAACCTACAAATAAATAAAACTACCTACAATAAATTATACAAATTACTTATATTTATTTTACAGTTACTTCTTATGAAAATTTTTATAGTTTAATAATATATTTTATTTTAATAATTATCTATTCCATTTTATTTAATAACTTTCTTTGTATACTTTTAATTAGACAATTTTATCTTTTAACAAATAAAAAATATTTTTCTCATTTATTTAATTAAATAAATAAATAAAATATATAATAATAAAATTGTATATATTTTAATATAATAAAAAAAGTAAATACACATGAAAAAATAAATGCTATGTGTTTCCGCTAGTATGCTAAATTTGTATAAAATATGTACAAATGCGTTGGATGTTCACATGAAGTAAGTAACGCGTAACGATGCAGAGTTTTGTAGAAACAACACCAATTGAAATGAACACAAAATTGGAACCAGTATCTGATAAGCTGTTGTTCTGTGATGTGATATCAAATTCCTAATTTCATTCGGTGAATTAAATTTGTGATTTGGCTTACCTATCTTTGATCAAATCCTTTGGAGGAACGGCGAAAGATTTGGAGTTCCAAGCAAGCAGCAGAAGTAAGTTTTAAATTGAATTTGAAATTTCAATTCTTTGAAGAGTTTTGAAACTAACATGATTCGTTCCCTTCCTGAATTTATTGGCTTGATTCAGTTCCTCATTAATTGATTCATTCTTGAAGCTGTGTCTAATTCTTTGTGCAATCACTTAGTTCATGGTTCATGTTATGCTTCCATTATTCACTTTGGTGTGCACATGCAATGCTGCTTTGATTTCAGTTTAATGAATTTGTTGAATTCAAATTCCGGCAACTGATTCGTTCTTGAGGCATTGAAGCTATCTGTGATTAGTCTTGTTTATGCATTGACGCATTTCCTCAAACAGATTGTGTGTTTCCTGCTTTAGGTTAAAGATATTTCCACGTTAGAAGCCACAAACAGTAATTGTTCAATCGGTGTCTTTGTTTTCAATTACCTGAAACATATTGTGGTTTATCAATTTGGATTGAACGAATTTGATTCATCAAACCAAGATGAACGAACTTCTTGATATTACTCATTTACAAGCTACAAATAATTTGGTTTCTTTCATTTGGTTTCAAATGCTATCTTTTTCTAAAGCTTTATAATACTTCAATATCTCTAATTTTTCTTTAGTTTTTTTCAATTTTCTTTTCTTTCAAAACTTTTATGAGAAAGTCATAAAAAGTCAATTCATCTCATGTAACATGTTACCATCATAACTTGATTTTTATTCTCTCGATATCACCAGTGAACTTTATGTTATGTACTTAAGGATTAAATATTACCTTTAAAATAATCATAATTTTTTAGTAATTTTAATTTGTGTTATGGATTTAATATTCTGTGATATTTAAAATTATATTTAATGCATTTAAATAGAAAATATTTGTAAATTGATAGTCTAAATAAAAAATACTTTTATTTTTTGTTAATTGATTTTTTAAGTCTCTAAAGACTACATATTATCTTTAAGTGTTTTGATTTTTTTAATAGAAATGAAAACATGCAGGATTGAAAAAGTTTTCTCATTCTCCCCCAATTTATATACTATGTGATCTAGATATGTAGATCATTTGAATTTGGAGTACAAATCATGTGAAGGGTAGTGTGGTCCTAGGGCTACCCTCATCCCAAATTCCCCCAAAATAGCCTTTTTCATTTCTGTGGAGCAGAACTCAAGATGATTCATCTTTTCAGAAGACAAAGCACGTTTTGGGGTTATGAAGGGTTATTTTTCATAGTATAATATATTTTAAAATTAACAATTGAACTATTAATTTATCAATTGATACACTGTGACAAAATTGTTTATTTATTTATTGAAGACGACCTTAGGGCATGATATATGGTTACTTGGGTCTATCTTTTGGGGTCTTTAAATAGCCTCGAAGTGGAGGAACATATGGGCTTTGGAAGAGTCGTTGTATTGGTCCCTCCTTCTGCACCATCAACTCTCCATCTTTTCAGTCAGATTTTGTTTTCTAACACCGCTGGGGTGCAACTCTTTTCTTCTTTTTCCTATGTTTGATAGAGGGAAAAAGACAAATAAGAGAATAAAAAAATTAGGATGAAAGAGAAGTTGTTCGGTAACAAGAGAATAAATAGAAAATAATTATTTATTTCTCTCTTCTGATGTTATTTATTATTATTACTTATAATCTATTATAGGAACCTAACTTTTACGTCTTAGTCAACCACGTACTATAAATTTCTTCACAAAATTCAAATGTTCTCTCTGTGAGTTTTTTTATTTCTATAACATTTTTTAGTGACAACACCAATTATTGGAATTTTTCAAGAAAATGAGTGAATTTTTCTCTTTATATATGATTTATCTAGCCCATTCTTATCTAACATGACACTTCTAACTCTACATATAATTTTTTTTTCAGAAAAGTCTACAAAACTTTCTTTTATTGAACATCTCATCCAAACCATGATGTAACCTATCTTCTTTTCTTTGCAAATTTGAGTTCTTCCACCCTGTGCATCTTTTTCATAGTACCTCTCACAAGAAGCTTTTTGTATTGCCTTTTTGGACTTAATGTACAACACAAACAAAATACTATATGCTCAAATAATTTTCACATTTTTAATATATAATTGTTTTTTATTTTAATAATATAATAAAATAATTTAACTTAATGTTTCTGTTTAACTTCTTTTGTTACCTACTGCGTTCTATTAGCCACTTATTCACTGATTATTTTTATTTAACGAATACTAATTTCTTTTGTGTTAATAATAGTTCAACAACAATGATGTAATGGTAGTATGGAAAAAACGTTTTTTAATAAATAGTTATTTTATGTTATTTGTTATTTTGACAATTAATATTTCTCAATCGTATTATTTATATTGTGTAATCAATATTATTTAAAATTAACGCTTCACTGATATATTTGAGGTTGTAGTTTCTGTTTTTGTGTTTATATATATATATATATATATATATATATATATATATATATATATATATATATATATATATATATGTGTGTGTGTGTGTGTGTCAAGACATAATTTCAAATTTATATTTTTTTTTCTTAGTTTTCTTTTGCTTGGAAATACAAAAGCAAGTGTTGAAGAATTTAATAACACATATTTTGTGCCATTTTAAACTTTGTTGTACTTTGAAAAGACTTTTAATATGATTTACTTTTATTTTGTAAATAATTTTATTTTAGTTGTGGTAAATTGGACTCAATGTAAGGAATTGCTTTAATTTTATATTTTTAGCCAATTTGACCTTTGCTTACTCTTTTTTCTTTCACAACTTTTTTTTAGATATTATTTTATGTTGATTTTAGTTGAATTAGATTCTAAATTTTTAGAACTTCAAAATAAACACATGGTTTGTAGGAATTGGAGTCTCTTTGTTATCTTCTATGAATTTGGAAGTTTAGAAAGATTTATTAAATTTTTTTAAAAAAACCATATAAATTTGACTTTCTTAGTTTTAACTTGTATTTTTTTAATTATAGTTGTAGACCTAATAAGGCCCATGTATACAATTAAGCATAAGGCTTATCTATTTACTAAAGATCTAATTAGAGCAATAAAATTCACTTGTTTAGTTTTCAATTTTATAAATTGTCTTTTCCTTTTATTTTTCCTAAATTCAAAATTGCCTTTTCGTTTTTCTCTCTTTTTTATGTTATTTATCCTTAATCCATGGAGAATTAATTGATGAAGTTGAATTCATGAAATCAAGAATATACAATCCCAATTGAGTTTTGCACCAATTATTTAATACTTCGAGTTTGTTCTTATTCTCTCTAATTTTGGATTTACATTTTGGGATATTAATTTGTGTTTCTGATTTAGAAATCAAATTAGAAATCAATTGAATCTTGATTTTGATAATTAAACATAAATTAGATTGAATGATATTTTGATTTGATTCACATCTTTGATTTGGTTCAATGATGTTTGTTTGAATAAATTAATTAATTGAACTGGTTAATTATTCAAACTTGAATCTAAATATTTAGATAAATATGACAAGGGAAATTGTATAAATCTTGATTATGTGAATTGATCTTTCTTTTTCTTATTTTTCATTTTTCAATCTCTTTTGTGTTTTCAATTTTGTTTCATTCTAAAAAATCTACCAAATGATACTCGAGGGTTGACCAATTCTCTTGTTCATCCTATTCTATTATACTGTTGCCTTTTATTTTTATTCCTGATCCTCAATAATTTTGAAAACTTTTTAACCAACAAACCTAAATTTTCATTAATTGAATCTAGATCCATCTTTCTTGAATCTTCTTTAAGGCTATGCCTTTCTCCTCCTCCTACTCCTCTTCCTTCTTTACCTCCTTCCTCATCCTCCTCCTCCTCCTCCTCCACCAAATTCTTCTGTATAAAACTTATTATCTAAGGTAACCAATGTGAATCTTTTTACACATCATATTTGCTTTCACTTTACATTATTGTGAACATTTTTCATATTCTTAGATCAAATTTTTCTTTCGTGTTCTTTTCACATCTTTTGTTCCTTTGTGGGTAACCTTCAAGACTTACCACATATCTTTTGTAGTTTTGCATATGGAAGTCATGTAGAACTCACCCAAGGTGAGAGTAAAAGCTATGATGTTTCTTGCCTTTATATCATATTGTGCTTTTCCTGTTTTGTCAACTGTCCAAAGATATAAATCTTCTTCTTCATTCATATTGTTAATTACATGCATAAGAATAAAAGGTCCATTCATAATAACATTCCAACTACCACTATCAACATATTTCCAAAAGATTTGCATTCTCACTTTCCATCAAAAAGGTTGTGTTTAGCATAGAAAAGAGGAGGCATGTTTATAGAAACACCTTCTATAAAGGTTTTCTTTTGCTAAGACATTACGAAAACTTTTTAAGATCTTTGTTTTGAATATCTTTTGAAAACCAACTTTAAAGTCAACTGTTAAAAAAGAATATGTGGCTTTTTTAAACCAAGAGGGAGATCAATTGGTTTTAAAAACTTTTTAAAAAGATTTACTCCTTTCTCAAGTTCTTTAAAAATTGTTTCAATTTAAAAGATTGAATGCAATTGATCTAGAAATCAAGATTGATAAAAGACTAGTAAACAATAATATAACGAAGATAGAAGAAGATGAATATTACATAGAAAATTTATACCGATATCACAAATGATCCTATATCTAATCTTAATTATTTAACCAAAGAATAACTATTGTTCTTAAATGATCACAAGCAAAACAAATACAAGACAATAAATAATATATGATCAATTCTTGATGACACTCAAAATGATATGTTCTATCCTTGGAACAATCTAATAGGATACCACCTTAATCAACTTTTGATGACATAAGAAGATATACACTAAAAATACTCCAACAACTTAAAAAGAGAATGAAAGAATGTATAAGAAATTTCATAACAAAAAAAATTCAAAAGACAATTTCAATAACACAACACAAATTTTTGAATTTGTAATCTTCAAAACCCTATTTGATAATTGAAAACAACTCTAATAATTTTAATGAATTCACTTTTCAAAGTATATTCAAAGTATAATTATATGTGTAAAAGAGTGAGAACAAGATTTATTTTTAAAGTTCAGGAAATATCGATTAAAAATTAATCAAATGCATTTAGTAAATTATCCTTAAGTTAGTAATAGAGTATTCTTAGTGAAATTCAAAAAATTTGTTCTAATTGATTATGCCATCTGTTAATAGAATAGATTATTTTAGCTTTGCATTTAATTTAAAAAAAAACAAATATAATAGATTATGCAAGAATTAAGAATTTAATTAATTAATTTATAAAAACATTTAAAAATAGATAATGGATTATCTTATTTTAAAACATCTCAAAAATAGTTTAATAGATTAAAATAGTCATAAAATATTTTTCATATTTTAATATTTTAAAACAAAACTTCTTTTATTAAGTGTTAAACTAAAAAACCTTGTAATAACTTGTAGTAAGGACCCAATGAAAAGTCTTATGAATATCTCCCAGAAAAAAACAGTCAAACAAATATAATGAAAACTAAAACATTTAATACATCTTCAACATCAATATCTTTAAATATCAATATCAAAATAATTTTCATATAATAATATTTTATTTATTTATTTCTGCTCGGCTACCGGATTGCATGCATTATACACATATTTGCTAAAGACCATATAGTAAAAGATTTGTGGTAATGTTGATCCAGGGAGTTACATATGATTTGGTCAGATGTTGAAAGAAAATTGACATGATTTTGCTTGGTAAGATGATGTTATCATCTTACTTTTGAGCAAAAGCCCCAACCTGCGGCGTAACAAAGCTACGACAGACAACTTTTCTCGGGTTTGATGTATGTTTATTGTTCCTATTTCGTTTATTTAACGTCAATCCAAAACTTAACATCATCTTTTTTGAAAAAACGTCATTAACAAGAACACTCCCCTTAATCATTGAATTATAGGACATGAGAAATATGTGACGGGCTATCACAAGAATGTTTGCTAAAATTAATAATATATTTAAGGCGAACAGTATTTTAGCAATATAATCAACATTTATTAAACATTATTTTTAAAAAAAAGGCCAATCTTGTACTGGATCGTAATAAGATTAAAGAAAAATATGATCTAATCGAATTTTTAAATATCAGGTGAAAGAAAAATGCAACCAGTCCTAAACTACATGCATCAAAGATAAATTGAAAGAAATTCTCTATATTAATTGAAATTCATAATACAAAAAAGCATGAGATTTGTCTTTTTTTTAAATGATGTTAAAATTAGTTGAGAAACTACACACAGGGCGGAGCCAAAAATTTGAAGGGACCAATTTAAAAAATTATGATTACTGAAAAAAAATTAAAATCAAATCAAATTTGTAAGAAAAATAATATTTTCTTATGCACAGACTAATATAATTATATTAAGCATTATGAAAGAAAAGATAAAATATTATCTTTAAAATCAAATATGATTAAAAATATTAAATATAATTTTAAAAAAAATATTAAAGCAGTCATATTATATTTTATACATAATAAAATTAAAAAATTGTAAAATAATAGGAATAGCCATGGCCCCTTGGTCTCTCTCGTTATATTACTACTATATCATGAAAATATATTTATTTTATAATAAAAATAATTCATAAACACTAAAAGAAATTTAAAATCATTTAAAATATTACTTAAACATTAATATGATAATAAGATTAAAGTTAATATAATAATAAGAGAAAAATATAAATAAATATTATTTTTTCAAAAGCTTAATACAAAATTTGTAAATATTTCAAGGATTAAAAATTTAGAAAAAAAATATAGAATTAAATGCAAAATTGATATAATTTTCAGGTTTCTAGTAAGAGAAAAAAGAAAATATTATAAGAAATGTGTAAGTGGAAAGAAAAGGGAAAATATATGGAGATTGAGGTGGAAGGAATTGATAAAGAAAATGAGACGTGTGTGCATTGAGTATCAAATTGAGTGTAAAAGTAATGAGAGGAATAGTGTAATATTCATGGTGAATCACAACCAAAAGAGACCAACAAAAGTTAAGATAAGCATAACTTAAATAATTATAAGATGTAAGTCTTTCTCATAGTTGTGTGATTGACATTGAAGTTTTAATCATAATAACCAAAGATAATTTTACTTTATTTAATATAAACTATTTAGTGTAAAACAGGTATAAGATGAAAGTAGACTATATCAAATTATGAATGAAACACAATTTGTTGACAAGATACAAGTCACTCTTCAAATATAAAATTCAAGATCAAATGAGGTTGCAATAAACACATATTATAGAAGAATAAACAAGTTAAAAAAAAAAAGCAACAAATGCAAGAAGCACTAAACTGTTATAGCAAGTATAGATTATCTATTAATCAATGAATGCATTGCTTTGATAATAGATCTTATCAACAAATGCAAAGATTACAAGACATGAGTATAAAAGACATGAATTGTATTGTTAGAACAACTTTCTCTAAAAAAGCTTTAGAAGAATGGAAATGCTAGATATTGCTGAAGAATAGAAGCGCAAAAGTTGATGCATGCTACGCTAGACACTAAAACAAATAGTAGATGAGTTTGTGATGTAAATATGATTGGAGAAGACTCTAATGAATAAAAAGAAAATGACCTTCAAGAATAAATAAAAAGAAGCATCACAAAGAAAAATAATAAAGAATAAATTTCAAGAAATATTAACAAGAGAAAGAAAAAAGCTAGAAAAAATTAGGAGGTAATTAATTTTGTAAACTCTAAGATTATAAAATATTACTTGGCCTATTCTACAATTCAAGAGTCACTCTTAAAAGACACATGATGGACCTTTCAAAACATAAAGGAACACATGGAGAGTTTTGGGTTTAGGGTTTAATACATATCACTTTCGAGTCACATGTGATAGTTGAAATTTCTTTATTCGGCCTTTCAAGATCATAGGTGCCACTTTTATGTCTCTTGGAGAAGTTCATGTGCTTCTCCAAATAACTCCTTAAATCAAGGAACAAACAATGTGCCTTTTCCTCAAGGAGCCACTCATAATATATCTTGTGATGCAAGTTAGCTTGCATCAACTTCTATTTCTTATTCTCTTGTTGATTTTTCTTTGATTTCCTTTTACATTAAAATGATTGAATATGGTGGAAATATGAAGAAGGATATATTATGTCACGATTTGAGATGGAAAAGTGTTTGAGTTCTAAGTAAGATTAGGTCAACATACTAGGAGGAGTCTAGAAGTGGTATAGAAAAGAGACTACTCTAGAGAGAACTTTGAGATAGGTGGAAGCTCCCAAATTTGGATAACATAACAATAAGTTTAAATTTATAAAGCATGACACTCCTATTTATTGGAATTCATCTAGCTTGTAATGAAAGTTTTATAAAAACCCTAACTTGTTGGAGAAGCTTCCCTTAACCCTAACTTGGAGCATAAGGCACAAATTCCTCTCAAATGAGAGGTTGCCATGTGACACACATGTAATGAGCCCTCCATACCCTAACTCAACCCTAGCTTGACACCCAAGTTATTTCCCCTACCTTGGCACCCTTGCTTCTTATGTAAACTTCGTATAAAACCTAACCTATGTATGACCCAAATACAAAGCCTAAAATCCTATTCTACTTGGCCCAAAATAAATTCCTAACTATATTGTAAAATTTTTTCAAATAGAGTTATTGTGTCTTTTTATGTTTATTATACTCTAGAGTGATCTCTTCAAGATTGAATTTGAGCTCAAATGTCTTATTGGGATCCAAATATGCCCAAACTTCTGATAATCCTTCGATAAAGTCTTTAGCTCTGTGCACTACAAGAAAAAAAAAACTATTTAGACATCAATTTTTAGCTAACAAATAAAATGGTTACTAATTGTGACCAAAATAATCACCAAATTAGGTTTTTTTTTGCTAAATACTACAAAATAAAAGTAATGATTGAATTTAGTGACCAATTAAGTCAAAATAATTGGTACCTAACATTAGCTATCAAGATTTTAACTATAACTTCCAACATTTTTATTTTTAATAATATAATATTAAGTATAAGAATTCACTTTCATTACTAGATAATTTGGCAAAAGCGAATTATATGCATAGAATATGACTTATTAGGTAATTTTTTTTTATCCATAAATTTAATTGTAAAAAGAGCTTTATTTTTTTTTTTTATAATTATTCTACAACATAACTACATATTTTACAGTACCTATTATACAATTAATCAAACTTATGCTTCAATATATATATATATATATATATATATATATATATATATATATATATATATATATATATATTTTATAAATATATATATTA
>Ga0099824_1011439_pt1 | contig 10043 bp, 6 predicted proteins | sample SiratrowhiteBW_FD_76837 | JGI IMG/M metagenome (GOLD analysis project Ga0099824, IMG submission 76837) | Root nodule microbial communities of legume samples collected from California, USA - Siratro white BW | ecosystem: Host-associated > Plants > Roots > Nodule | place: USA: California... | reverse complement strand
TCCTCAGAACTCAGTGAATCCAAAGACCCACTCAAAAGAATACCAAACAGTCTTTCTAAAAATAAAACAGGTTAATCAAAAGTCGGTCCATAGTCAGTAGCAAATTTAATTCCAGAAAATTAACAGTCCCAACTCCAGAAAATTAATAGCAAAGTCCCAAATTCGAAAATTTTCAAACCATGTACCAAAACATAAATTATTCAGAAACAGAAATCCATCCCAAGCAACCAATCCAGAAACAGAACCCAAAAGGCAAAGAAGTCCCTTTTCCCAATTTAAAAAATCTAACATCAACCGTCACTATGCCTCACAGATCCAAATAGTCACAGTAAAGAACAAAACCAAAATAAACATTCCAGAAACAAAGTAGCTCAAGCATCTGATTGTAATCCTTTCTGCCACTGCTTAAGGTATTAGGATTCATTGTTTGTTTTTTTAATTAATCTTACTATTTTTATGTTGTACATTTTTTTTAATAACAAAATAAAATAAGTTAGGAAAATAATAAAAACGAACCTTTTTTTTTTACATAAACTTTTAAAAATAAAATATTAGATTTAAAATAATTTTAAAAATAATTTAAAAATATATATAATATTTTCAAAAAAGACATTTAATTAACAGTTTTAATAAAATTTTTACAATAAACAAATATAAATTTTTTCTTTCAGAAAAACGAGATTAAATGAAATTTCGAAAAGTATGAAACTATCACCAATCAACTTTTAAAATTAGAACTACGTGATCCCTGATTTTCCTTTGGAAATACGTAGGACCAAGGTCAATCCTTGTCGGGTTCAAAAAATAAAAAAATAAAAATTTGTCTCTGTTATTATTTTGTTTGTTTATTGTTCGTTCTTAAACTGTATTTTTTTTAAATATATATTCATTTTTAGTTGCTGTAATTATTTTTTTTTGGAAAAATAACATTTTGTAGAACCACACTTATTTTTATTCATTTACTTAAAGGTACCGTCTTAGGACGGGCGTTGTCGGGTGCTGACACCTTCCCCATACATAATCGACTCCCGAATCTTAAATTTGGTTCGTAGGCATTTTTTTTATTTTTGGTGTTTTCTATAGTTTTCCCGTAAAAAAGCTATAGTGGCGACTCCATTATCAATTTAAACATTTTTAGTAAAAATTAACAAGTTTGTGATCGTCCCGTCATGATCCCGGTTGCGACAATCTGATTATTTTTTGTTAATCTCTTTAGTGTAGCCAACCAATGTGGGTTTCTTTACTTTTCTTATCATAGTAAGGCTACTAATTTCGTCACGATTGGTGACCAAACGATCTCCTTATGCTAGTTTGGTATTAGAGCAAGGTCATCTTGTGAGTAGTATTGCTAAGGGTGCAACTCATCATTAGTACGGTTCGTATGTTGTGGAGTTTTGAGTGACATTTCTTAGCTTATCTCTTGGTAAAACATTGGGTTCATCAAAAAAAGGAAAGTGAAGAGTTCTCTCTCTTTGAGTTTCTTATCTTGTGAGCTAAGTCACAAGTGACAAATCATCATCTTGCTTATGTCGTGGATTTGAGTGGCGCAAGATTCTTTCTAAATCCTAGCATTGATTCTTATTTTTGGGCTAGGTCACAAGTGGTGAATCATCATCTTGCTTATCTCATATATTTCAATGGCACAAGGTTCTTCCTAATTCCTAACATTATCTTTGTAACAACTTTTTTCCAACCTAAGGAGAGTGATGCACGAGCATGTATATCTTCCCAATTAGGGTATCTTACAAGTCTCACGTGAAAAAGTTAGAAAAGTTTCCATATCCCCTACTATTATCAATATGTATCCATGTATTTCTTTTGTAACAAGTTGAATGAAAAGTAATTTCTAATATAAGCTTTGTGCTTATTTCCTTTAAGTTCTCTTAGAGAGTAAGAGGTTTAGTTAACATCCTTGGCCTAGCCAACTAAGGTGGTTAACCTGGTTATTTTTGGTTAATATTCTTGGTCTAGCCAACCAAGGTGGGTTTCTTGGCTATTATCACCATAATGAAGTTAATAACATCGTCACGATTGGTGACTAAACAATGTCCCGACATCTAAGGTTTAACCTAACCCCAATAACAAGTGATTTAGCTTCTCATGGACATGAGGAACCCAAAAATTATAAGAAGAATGATGGAATAAGATTACTTCCAACAAAGCCTAAAGATTCCTTCAATAGTGAATTTCCTTCTCTGCTCTAGCAATATATATATAACCTAAACCCCAAAAGTTTATTAAATAAGATACAAAAATCGACATTCGCGCCTGGATCAGGTCAATTATGCAGACACTACACCACTGGATTCTATTATTATTTCAATATTGAAGTTCATCCTATGCCAGGCTGTGTCTTCTATGCCAAACGCATTTCTACTTCCTCAATCTCGGGTTCCTACCAAGTTGTGTTAATGCGGTTGAGTTAGGCTTGACTTTATTCGTTCACTTTTTGCTTTTTTTCTCACTTCTTTGAGGCTTCTATCCTAGTTCTTCTCATTCAATATTTTTGTGATCAATTTTACTATAAATAAATTAAATTAGTATCAAATTCTTATTTTGACTCTCATAATTAATTATTAACAAAAACTAATTAAATTTAAAAATTAGATAAATTCTAAATATAAAAAGAGGTGATTTTTAACCTAAAAATAGATTAATAATATTATATAAGAAAAGAAAAAGAGATGGTGAGAGGAGAAAGAAGATAAAAGGATAGCAAGTTATAAAAATGATTTTGATTTTCATTGAAAGAAATAAAACTTATATAGACTTTGATGTCTAAGACGTGTGATATCAAAATATTGAATTCTACTACAACTAGACAAAATGACAGAGGGACCAAGTCAAGCATAAACAGAAGACCAAAATACCATATAGTAATAAAATAATACAATGCTAGATTTATTATATACTGTTAATTGTTGAAACCTACATATGATAAGAAATTGAAAAGAGAGGTATAAAACAAATCTTCTTCTGATATTAAAGTCCATTTATAAGAGGCAAAAAAAATCTAACCTGTCTCAGGTAAAAATTCGCTTCAAATGAAATTTTTATTAGTTTCTCTCTTATTTAACTTACTCATAGATAAAAATATGCATGAATTAGTTTTGATTAATATGACAATTTTTTTTCTTCTCTTATAAGAAAATTCTCCATATCAACTATTTATTCTTTTTGTATAAATATTGTGATTATTGTATATCTTTATTATATATCTGTTTTTATTTAGTAATATTCCAAGAGATATGATTGACTATATTGGGTAGGTATTTATTGTATTAGTGAATCTTAAACGGATTTGAACGGATATGTAGGAGAAAGCTTAGGAAACACTGTTGTATATATTTTAATCTTCTGATAAATAAAGAGATGGGGTATTTTGTCATGGTAGCAAAGCAATACCCATATAAACCCATCATATTGAATCATGGCTAAAGAACCCAATGATGGTAACCGTCAACGGAAAACTATCTCACCTTACGACATAATCACTCTTGACAATTCTGATCACTTGATTATGCAGGTACAATTGAAGGGTCATTCAACTGAGAAGATGACTAGTAAGCAAGTATTATGGATAATAGACACAGGAGCCTCGAACCACATGACAGGAAATTTGAGTGATTTACATAACTTACGAGCCATATCTCCATGTCCTGTTGGTTTACCATATGGGAGCAATATTGTGGCTACCAAGGAGGGATCCATTATTTTTGGCAGTGATTTTGTCCTTGAGAATGTTTTATATATGTCTAGATTATCTTGCAATTTAATTTCTGTCACAACTTATAGATCATTCCAATTATACTATCCAATTTACTCATAACATGTGTGTAATGTAGGACCGCACTTTGAGAATGTTGATTGGTGATTGGTGAGGGTGAATGTCGGGATGGACTCTATTATTTCAAGGGGTTACCGCGTATTACGGCTTTGAAAGTTGACAAAGGGATGTCTTTGGATCTTTGGCATCAACGATTGGGGCATCGGTCTATGCAAGTTACCAAGATAGTTTCAAGTGTAGACCTTGAGAAAGGTAATGAAATTTTGAGTAAATGTTGTGATGTTTGTCAAAGAGCAAAACAAACGAAAAATAAATTTTCCGCAAGTGATTTTAGAACATTTGATGCTTTTGAATTAATACATTGTGATTTATGGGGCCCCTATAGAAATGTCTCTTCATGTGGAACATCCTATTTTTTGACTATTGTTGATGATTACTCTAGAGCTATGTGGATTTGTTTGCTGATTGATAAAAAAGACGTGTCAGGTACTTTGAAAATGTTTTTCTCCGTGGGGGAGCGTCAGTTTAATAAACAAGTGAAAATTATAAGGACCGACAATGGAATAGAATTTACTTGCATGAAAAATTATTTTTCTTGAAAATGGAATAATTTTTCAAACATCTTGTACGGGGACATCACAACAAAAAAATGGACGTGTTAAACATAAGCATCAACATATATTAAATATAGCTCGAGCTTTGAGATTTCAGGGATGTTTACCTATTGATTTTTGGAGAGAATGTGTTCTCACAGTTGGTTACTTGATAAATAGAACCCCTTCCTCAATTTTGAATGGAAAGACTCCTTATAAAAAAAAGATTTGGTTGTGACCCTACTTATGATCATCTACGAGTGTTTGGATCATTATGTTATGCTTATAAACAATTGAGGTTAGGCAATAAATTTGATTCCCGAAGTAGGAGATGTATTTTTGTGGGATATCCATATGGGAAAAAGGGATGACGTTTGTATGATATAGAACCAATGAATTTCTTGTCTCACGAGATGTCAAGTTCTCAGAAACTGATTTTCCTTTCGCTTATCTTCCTAAAAAAGACTTGCCTACAATTTTTGGTTTGGGTGGGTCTGATGTTGATTTGGAGGAATTTGATTACTCGAGAAAAAAAGATGGAGCAAGACATGCGATCATGTTGTGCCTGATACAATACCAGTACAACATGAAGTTGATGTTATTCTACCAATAAATAATACTTCTGTACATAAACCAAATAAGCAAGATGATCAAGGTCACTAACAGAAAAAACTATCAGTTTTTTTGCATGACTATGTCACTCATACAATATAGAAATTAAATCTATTCCAACAAACACCTAAACCGCATCATTCCTCAGGTAATTTCTATCCCATTGCACACTATGTGAATTGTAATAATTTTTCTTTTATGACATAGAATGTTTCTTGCAGTAATACGTATAGACCGTGAACCTATGACATATTCTGAAGTAGTACAAGATAAGCGATAGCGAGATCCAATGCAACGACATTGGAAAGAAATGATACGTGGGAGATAGATGACCAAACAAGAAGGCACTAGGTTGCAAATGGGTCTACAAAATCAAGTATCACTCTGATGGCACAATGGAAAGATTCAAAGCTAGGTTTGTAATCTTTGGAAATCACCAAGTTGCAGGGATTGACTACACTGAGACTTTTGCTCCAGTTGCTAAGATGACTATAGTGCAAGTATTTCTTGTAGTAGTTGCTGCAAAGAATTGGGAGGTTCATCAAATGGATGTTCACAATGCCTTTCTTCATGGTGATCTTCAAGAGGAAGTTTATATGAAGTTACTGCCTGGTTTCCAAGTCTCGCCTGACAAGATGTGTAAGTTGAAAAAGTCACTCTATGGGCTTAAGCAGGCTCCTCGGTGTTGGTTTGCTAAACTCTCGACTGCATTGAAGTGATATGGGTTTCAGCAATCATATTCATATTATTCTTTACTCTCCATGAACAATGGTAACATTCACCTAAATGTGCTTGTGTATGTTGATGATCTAATTGTTGCAGGGAATGATAGTGCAGTTATCTAGAGTTTTAAAGCCTATTTGAGTTCTTGTTTTCATATGAAAGATTTGAGTGTCTTGAAGTATTTCCTTGGTGTTGAAATTGTGTGAAGTCTAGATGGATTTTACTTGTGTCAAAGAAAATATACACTTGATATAATTTCTGAACTTGGTTTGTTTGGCGCTAAACCTATTCTTCTTCCTATGGAACAAAATCATCGTTTGACTTTGTCCACTAGTACACTACTTTAGTGTTATTAAATATCTGGTATAGCGGCGTCAAGGCCGAATACAGTGGCAGTTTTTCAGCCGACCGCCACCACATGACGATGGTGAATCGGATTTTACGTGGCGGCTGATTTCCACGTAACGTGATGTTAAAACAGATCGAAAAAGGCAAAAAAGCACGCAGCAGCGCGCACTGCAAGCACGAACGTGTACCGCACACGGAGCCGCTACATGCGCGGCGGTTGTAGATGATTGACGGTCACGGAGACACGGCGGACGGAGGTGCAGCGGATATAGATGTGACTGAGGAGGAGGTGGGTGACTGCCTAACCCTAATTTAAAGTGATAGTTGTAACCCATGACAATTATAATTTTAACGGTTATAATTTAAATTTTAACAGTTATAATTTAAATTTAATTGTTGTAATTTAAATTAAGCTATAATTTAAACTTTTTAATTCTTAACTTTTTAATTGAATTGATTTTTTATCCTAGCCAATTAAATATTATATAATTTAACTTACTGTTCACAATTTTTTTATCCCTTCTACCATTCATTACTGACATGGAAGAAGAGTCACATAGTTAAAAATTTAGGACATTTATATTATGTTTTCTATTTTGTTCTTATATTTTAGACATAATATTATTATTAGTTATGATTGTCTCTTTTATTACTTTTGCAATACAATTATATTTTTTAAATATTTATATGTATATATTATTTTTTTTTCAATCGCAATGCTTCCACCATAACCTGTTATGGTTTCCATTATAAAGTTATAACGGATTTTTGGGTTCTTCGATATTTTTTATTATCCGATATCGATAACACTGCACTACTTGCTGACCTAGAGTCATACCGTCACTTGATTGGACGATTGATTTATCTATGCTTCACACGGCCCGAACTGTCCTGTTTTGTCTCAGTTCATGCAACAACCAAAGGAGGATCATTGGCATGCAACACTGCGAGTATTTCATTATCTGAAACAAAATCTAGGACAAGGTATCTTATTGAGTAGTAAATGTGACCTATGCCTACATGGATGGTGTGATGCCGATTGGGCTGGTTGCTCGCTAACCTGGAGATCACTTACGGGTTGGATAATATTTCTTGGTGACTCTCCTATCTCCTGGAAAACGAAAAAGCAACATACTGTGTCCAGATCATCTGCTGAAGTTGAGTATCGCTCAATGTCTATGACTACTTGTGAATTAAAATGGTTGAAGGGAATTTTATCTAGTCTTAATGTGATACACACTACACCCATAGTTACTGCATTGTGATAGTAGTCAAGTTGCTCTCACATATCTCAGAATCCAGTTTTTCATGATAGAACCAAGCACACTGAAGTAGATTGTCATTTTTTTCGGGATACCATTTTTCTCGGAGATATTAGTCCCAGTTTTGTTCCCACCAATGAGCAACTTGCAGATATTTTTACCAAGACATTGGGTATTATTTTTTACTTCACGAGTTGGGCATTCGAGATCTTCACACTCCAACTTGAGAGGTATTGTGATTATTGTAAATTTTTATTATATATCTGTTTTTATTTAGTAATATTCCCTGAGATATGATTGGTTATATTGGATAGGTATTGATGATATTAGCGGATCTTGAATGGATCTGTAGAAAAAAAGCTTAGAAAAATACTGTTATATATATTGTAATCTTCTGATAAATAAAGAGATGGAATATTTTGTTAGTAAATAATGGAGTTTTCATAACAATACTTCATTGTCAATACATTCACCAAGGAGTTTATGAATTTTATACTGCATAAATGGCACACAGTTTTTTAGGAAATGCATTATAAGCTTTGCAGATACCTTGATAACCTTGTTAGGTTTGGCAGATACCTCAGTAACAACATTTCTGAAGACATGAAAAGACTCCTCGTATAGGTATTTTACATTACCCTTACACATGCGAATAGTCTCTAGAGAAGGCAGTTTTTCCAGGTGTGTAATTTATCATTCAGCGCTTAAAAATTTAATAGCTGAGAAGGACTGGACATCCATTATGGGAAATAAGCATCTTTATATCCTTCCACCCTCAAACTCTCAAGTTGTTTGGGATCAGGTTGAAGCACTTAAAAGAATCTCCTCAACATTTTCTTAAAATTCCAACCCTCTATCATATATGTTCCATGATAACCACAACTTATTTAGTTGCTTACCAAAACATATTGGCTTCTTTGGCATCCTTTACACTTTTCACTTCACCTATATGCTTAATGTCAAGGTCTCCTTTCACCTTCAGCGGTTCCAGTTCTACTAAAAGGGACCCTCTTTCCTTGCCAACAATGTACATGCTTAAAATCCTTAAGGATGTAAAGTTCCCTACATGAGGAGGCTAGCCTGACAAGAAGAAGCAACCTTTCAAAGATAGTTGTTGTAGAACTTTTAAGCGTACCAAATTGTCATTGGGGATTCCACAATTGTCTAATTTCAATATCTGAATTTACATACTGATTTTGGAAGAGTTTCAAAGTTTCCCCCAGAAAGATTTAGATACCTTCGGTGTTTTAAATGACCAATTGAAGATGGGAACAATGGTTCCCACAGTTTGTAGTGAAGAACCCACAAAGAATCATCAGAAAGTTGGACAAAGTAATAGGGATGTGGCGGTCTTATATAGGTCCTCAAAGATTTGACTTGAGGATGGATTCTTTGAGACAAGGTAGCTACATGATTGTGTATTGAAACACAGCAAACCTGTGATGCAACAAATTGTGCAAGATCATGCATCTTGAAACTTCTAACTTTGCCAGACTCATCTGTCTCGATATCCTGAAAAAGTAATCTCCAATACAATTCATTCCACAAACCTTTACCAAAATCTTCAGCGTCAACATTTCAATGGTTGAAATAAATCCGTTAGCCATCTATAGAACAATTAGATATTGCTTTTCTATTATTTCATTTTTGGGAAATATTGCACAATAAGCAAAACATTGCCTGAGTTTTATGGGCAATATTTCAACCTCTACCAATCCTCTTGCTTCTCATCCCACACATCATCTAAAACAAATCCTCACAGGTGCGCTGGATAAGTGCTTCTATGATAGCTCTTGTCATCCTCTTCAAAGTGAAATCTTCAAAAACACATACCCAAATTCTTAGCTCAAAGTGGTTGACTACCCTCTGAAGATTGAAAATGAATTGAACAATTGTTTTTCCTAGTCCACCTAGACCCAAGATTGGATAGACGGATAAATTCTCATAATGAGAAGCAACACCAACCAAAAAGTTTAGAATTTGATCCTTATCTTCTTTTCTTCCATACACCTGACGGTTCAGTGATAAACAAGGTGGTTTGGCGCCACTCACTGACTCCACTTCTTCTCTCAGAAACCATCTCAGTCAATTGAAACTTAGCCCTTTCTTCAGCAATTTCTTCTGATCTCTCACTTATCCTTTTCATTTTCTTGACAATTTTGTAACGAAAAACAACATGTTTGGGATGAAAAGAGGATAAACCAAAGATTTTTGTACCTTATTTGATACACCCATGAGACTTTGGTACTCCATCCCCAGTACTTCACAGCCACACTCGTCCATGATGTCATCCAACATGAGAGCTGCATCTTTCAGCATTTGAAGCCAAATCTGATAATTGTTTCTGCTCAGCATCTTCAAGAGTTGCCTTGATGGTAGTGAGTAAACTTGCAAGTCTTTTACTAGTCATCATGAAAACCCGTAAAAAGTGTCAGCTCTTTTCCAACAAGAGAACTCAAATTTCCAAGCACTAATTCAAGAACAGCTTCGGCCATTCTTAACTCAAAAAATGAAAATGCAAAAGGTTCTACGCTTCAGAAATTGTAATGCAATGACAGGATTAACATGCAAACAACCGTTTGGCATTGATTCAGGAAGTCAACACAACGAACCCAAGAAAAAATATTTTTTAAAGGTAATGAATGACCTGTTTCCACTATTGATTAAAATAAAAAAGAAAAGAAAAAAAAAAAAAAAAAAAAAAAAAAAAAAAAAAAT
>Ga0099824_1011438_pt1 | contig 10044 bp, 4 predicted proteins | sample SiratrowhiteBW_FD_76837 | JGI IMG/M metagenome (GOLD analysis project Ga0099824, IMG submission 76837) | Root nodule microbial communities of legume samples collected from California, USA - Siratro white BW | ecosystem: Host-associated > Plants > Roots > Nodule | place: USA: California... | reverse complement strand
TTACCTAAGAATAACATTGCAATTGTTAATGAACACCAATGCCTCAGGATGATTAGCTTTAAATGCATCACCAGCAGGTTCTTCATACTCGATAGCCCATTTAGTTGATGAAACACCTGAACCGTTTTAGCAATAAAATACACGTTATATTATGCATCGCTAGCAGATAAAATATGGTTTTCTTGTAGTTAAGATTACCTGACTGCTCCAACCCTTCTGATAGACCACCACAGCCTGCAAAAATGTCCAAGGTTGCTAAACGTTTTTCATTTAATGTTTTTCCCTCCTTAGAGGACTCTGAATCGTCATATCCCTCTATAAATTTTCCTTTTCTCTTTCTAGCTGCAGCATGCTTCTCCAGTTGAATATTTTACTTTTATATGAGCTGGCAACTGTCATTAAAAAATAAATTATAAAACTATTTAACAAAATAAATTAAAAAAATTGTGGAATACTTACAGTGTGATTATTTTTTACTAATCTTCACCCAGATTTATGGCTCTCTGGTTTTCTTGAGCACCAAATATCCGGTTATTGAAGTTTCTAAGAATATCTGGTTAATAAGATAGCTGAAAACAAAGCATGCAGAATGACTCTCAAGGTATTTCTAACTATTCTGGACAATAGCTCGTACACTGCTATTTTCTAGGTAAGTGATAGTAGATTTAGAGATGGCGGATGACAATGAATTTAGAAGTAATAGGTAGCTCGAAAGGTGGGTGCCGCCTCAAAAGTTTAGGGAAAAAAAGAGTCTTTTGGCTAAAATGTTTAGGGTAAGTGAAAATGAATGTGGAGATGGTGGATGACAATGTATTTTGGAGTAACTGGTAGCTCAGAAGATGGTTGTTGCCTCAAATGTTTAGGGTAAGGAGTGTGTTTGGCTGAAAAGCTTAGGGTAAATGAAAATGGATTTAGAGATGATGGAAGATAATGGATTTAGGATAATTGATAGCTCAGAAGGTGGCTGTCGTCTCAAAAATTTAGGATAAGGAGAGTCTTTAGGTGAAAAGTTCCTATTTATAGAGTTTTATTAGGTTAACAAATAGTTGTATACAGCTAGATTTAGAGTTTTAAATTTTAAATAGTTTTAAGGTATGCTTAAGTCTTTTGAGTGTGTATAGGTTAGTATATAATTAGAGTTTTTTTTTACTAAGACTGTCTGAAGTATTAGTTAAAGTTAAGTTAAAGTTAAGTTAGAGTTTTTAAGTGTTTGTGTGAAATATAGTTAAAATATGTTAGTGTGTAATGAGTTTAAAGCTTTTAATCAGTTTTAGAGTGTGTTTAGGATTTTTGAGTGTGTTTAGATTTGTGTCTTTATAATGCTTTAAGGAATGTGTTTAGTGTGTTTTTTTAATGTGACTAAATGGAATGTTAGATAAAGTGTGTAGTTAAAGTGAACAACTTGTAAGAGTGAAATTATTTTGTTATAATTTGCTCCATCTATAATAAATGCTTTTACTAGGACTTCATAACATTATCATGTAAAAGAGACAAAAATGACAAGAAATATAAATCACCAAAGCAAAAATGGTTATTTCAAAACATTTGAGACTTAGGAAAAAGATATGGAGGTGTAAGTAAATGCCTTATTCTAATCAAAATTGACCTAAATACAAGCAAGTAAAGCTTGCTACTTAAAACCCATTACTTTAATGCTAAAAAGATATCACACATTCTTCTCGCACCTCCATGAGTTATTCCTACACTTTGATAATTTTTAAAATACCGAAAGTACCCTTCCATATTTCTAGATAATGACTTTAAAGTCCTTAAAACATTTAGAAGATAACTTTTAATAGTCATTATATTTGTATTTTAAGAATTAAAAATCACTTTAAATGTTAGAAAAAGTGTAATATATTTAAAAAGGTATTAAAGTTAAATGATATTGAAGTTTAAATTTTAGATTGTTTAAGACGATAATAATAACAAAACCTACTTATAATTTTTTTCATAAATGTTCAGATTTAGCTTTCTTCTATTGAAAACATTGTGAAATTAATCACTAAAAATTTAGAAATTAGTCAAAAATTTAGAAATTAGTTAATATGCATTGTATATAAAAAATTATTATAATAATTCATTATTAGTTTTTATACATTATAAAATCTTAAAATTTAAAAACAAAATTAAGGCGTCCATTTTTTTAAATCTGAGTTTATTTTCAATATTATGTATAAACTTTTTATCTTTGATTATTCTAGACAATTATTCTTCAGTTACATTACTATTTTGTAGGTAAGTGACAATAGATTTAGAGATGACTTATGACAATGGATCTAGGAATAACTGGTAGCTCAGAAGGTGGCTGCCGCCTAAAAAATTTAGGATAAGGAGAGTCTTTAGCTAAAAAGTTTCTATTTATAGAGTTCTTTTTAGGTTAGTAGATAGTTATATACAACTAGATTTAGAGTTTTAAATATTAAATAGTTTTAAAGTATGCTTAAGTCTTTTGAGTGTGTATAGGTTAGTATATAATTAGTTCTTTTTACTAAGACTGTCTGAAGTATTAGTTAAAGTTATGTCAGAGTTTTTAAGTCTTTATGTCTTCTTGAAGTATAGTTAAAATATGTTAGTGTGTAATGAGTTTAAAGCTTTTAATCAGTTTTAGAGTGTGTTTAGGATTTTTTAGTGTGTTTAGATTTGTGTCTTTATAATGTTTTAAAGAATGTGTTTAGTGTGTTTTTTTTAATGTGACTAAATGGAGTGTCAGATAAAGTGTGTAGTTAAAGTAAACAATTTGGAAGAGTGAAATTATTTTGTTTTTGGTCTATATATAGTAAATGCATTTACTAGGACTTCATAACATTATCATCTAAAACTAAAAGAGACACAAAATGACACCAGATATAAATCATCAAAGCAAAAATGGTTATTTCAAAACATTTGAGACTTAGAAAAAAAAAAGATTATGCCTTATTCTAATCAAAATTGACCTAAAGACAAGCAAGTAAAGCTCGCTACTTAAAGCCTATTACTTTAATCCTAAAAAGATATTATGTCTTATTCTAATCAAAATTGACCTAAAGACAAGCAAGTAAAGCCCGCTACTTGAAGCCTATTACTTTAATCCTAAAAAGATATCACACATTCTTCTCGCACCTACATAAGTTATTCCTGCACTCCCATGTTTTTTAAAATACCTAGATTGTTTATATTCTTGATTACACAATCTTAAATACAAATTTTCTTTTATATTTTGAATTACAAAACTCATAATACAACCTTAATATTTCAAATTGAATAATAAAAAATATAAATTTTATAATTTTTATTTTAAATTGTACAACCTAAAATATATTTTTTATATTTAAAACATACTTTTTTTAATTTTAATTATGCAATTCGAAATACAAAAGGATTAAAAGGTATATGATTTCTTTAATTTTTTTCTTCAACGGTATAATGGTCGTTTTGTTGAGTCTATAAAGCTATAAGAAGAGAGTACAAAAGTGCATAAAGAATGCATAAAAAAATAATTACAGTTAACCCTTTAATAGTTGTAATTTAAATTTGTTTTTCCTATCTTGAAAGACTACTTTTATTTTTTTGCATTACACACGTTTTTTTTTATTTCACTCAAAAATAAATTTCTCATTCATTTTCTCAGTTATCAATACAAAATCTCCCCATACAATTATGAACGAAAATATATTTATTGTCACCACAGATTATTTTTATATCTTTTTTATCATAAATAATGTCTGAAAAAAATAATAAATTAAGTTTAATATTGATCGAAAAATAACATTGAAACATTAGAAATAGGTTTAGATATTAAAAAAATTATGTTAAGTTCGTCCTCTTTGTAACCTATGCTTAACTTTTGGTAAAAGAAAAAAAAAAAGTGTATTATAGTTACTACATTACAAGTATCAAAATTATGATTCACGGACCATTTTCACTTCAAATGTTTTCGGAAAAAATATTACATTTCTTTATTTAGAAAAGCTTTGATCAATTAATAAATACACTCACGTCATAAAGGAAAATAGTATTGTATTTTGCAACATAGTCAACTTAGTGAAAAGTAATATATTGACTGAGTATTTGACGTTATATATTTTAACAAACGAAACAACACAAAAATATCATCATATATGTTTCTCTTTCTTCTCGTTATTAATATATGTGTTAATATAAGATGAAAAATCACGAAAAAAATAAGTTTAAGAAATTATGTAAAAAGTTAAATATTTTAACTTTTAAAGTTGTGTTCATATTAAGAAATAGAGGTTATAAAAACATTAATAAATATTATAAAACCATTAATGTTTATGTGTGTTTAGAATTTATAGTGTGTTTGTTGTGTAATTTTTTATATACTAAATGTATTTTAGTTTATTTTTATATTTTAAAAAAATATTCATAATGCATTTCAATCTAATTTTAAACTAAAAAATCACTCAAACTAATAAGAAAATGTACAGTGAAATAAGAAAAATCACCGAAACTAAATCATGACGTTAACATTTTATTTTTTTTAGGACGAGTTCATATCTTAAACTTTTGTTTTATTTATTTATAGAAAGCTACCTAACAAGTTTTTCATAAATCTACACATTATCATCAATTTAATCATTATAAACATCACAACTTAATACTTGCAATAATATAAATTAGTCATTATAAATTACATTAAAATATTATTATATTTATCCTTTATTAGCTTTCAAAGTTTAACTAAAAAGATTTATAAAATTAGCATATTTTTTTAAAGTGTCATTTTTAAGATTACATATTAACTTTTATTTATTTATTCATTATAATCCTGCATTTATTTTAATATATTATTATATTCAATATTATCCAAAATATCATTATTTATATTAATAATTATATATATATATATATATATAATTACTTATTAAAGTTATTATTAAAATTCATTATGAATTATCTATAGTATATGAGGACATGCATGAATAATGACTCTTAAGATATGTAACTATTTTGTTGGTAGGAGATAATAATGCTCACTTAAAGGTTTAGAAATAAAGAGAGTCTCTGGATAGAGAATAAGTGTTTAATAGTGACGGTTAAAATGTCTATTTATAGAGTTTGTTTGAAATGGTTATGTTATTTTGTACAGATAGATTTATCCTTTATATTTATTTATTGAGTTTGTTTGAAGTTATAAAGTAGTTGTTTCCAGAATGATTTAGGATTATTTGTCTGTGTAGTTAAAGTAGAGTTAAGGTTTCAAAGTGTCAATGGTGGTTAGAGTATAGTTAAAAATGGTTAGTATGTGATTAAAGTAAGTTTAAAGCTGTTAGTTTTAAAGTGTGTTTATGACTTTTGAGTGTGTGTAGGTTAGCCTGTCTTTAGGATAATTTAGTAACTATGCAAGTTTGTTTAGTATATTTTTTTCTGCATCTGTGTTAGTATTTGGATGGAGGGTTTTTTTACTCCCATGAACTCTCAATCTGAAATCTTAAAAAAGAAAAAGAAAATATAAAACTCTTTATGAAAAGAAATTTAAAAAAAATGATAGAATACTTACATTGTGATTATTTTTTAACTAATATTGACCAAGATACAAGGGTTGTTGGGTTTCTAAGTTTCTTAAGCATCAATTATCTTATTATCTCTAGTGACTAAATTTTCTAAAAGTATCTGATTAATAAAGTTTTTAAGAACAACACATGCATAATGACTCTCAAGGTATCTAGCTGTTATGGACAATGGCTCTTCAGGTACATTACTACTCTGTGGGTGAGTGAAAATGGATTTAGAGATAGTGGATGACAATGGATTTGGATTTAGGAGTAACTGGTCATTTAGAAGGTGGGTGTCGTCTAAAAAATTTAGGGTAAGGATTTTCTTTGGCTGAAAGGTTTCTATTTATATAGTTTTTTTAAGTTAGTAAATACTTGTGAATAGATATAGGGTTTTAAAGTTTTTAATTAGTTTTAGAGTGTACTTAAGTCTTTTGAGTGTGTGTAGGTTAGTGTAATTAGTTTGTCTTTTTTACAGTTGTTTGGAGTGTTAGTTAAGGTGAAGTTAGAGTTTTTAAGTATATGTGTATTTGTTAATGTGTAATGAATTTAAAGCTTTTATTCGGTTTTAGAGTGTGTTTAGAATTGTTGAATGTGTAGATTAGTGTCTTTATAATGTTTTAAAAAATGTGTTTACTGTTATTTTTTTTAATGTGGCTGAATTAAGTGTTAGAAAAAGTGTGTAGTTAGAGTGAATAACTTGGAAGAGTAAAATTATTTTGTTACCATTTACTTTATTAATAATAAATGCATTCACTAGTACTTCACAACATTACTCTCTAAAAGAAACACAAAAATGACAAGAGATAGAAATCATAAAAGAAAGAATGAACATTTCAAAACATTTGAGGTGTAGGAAAAAGAAAAAAAATATATGGAGGTGCAAATAGTAATTACGTAATTACATTATTATAATCAAAATTGACCTAAAGATAAACAAGTAAAGTCCGTTACTTAAATACCATTACTTTAAGCCTAAAAAGACAGGATACATTTTTTTCATACTTCCATGTTTTTGAAAATACCAAAAAGCATCCTTTCTGGATTGTTTATATTCCAAATTGCACAATGATCATATACGAATTTTCTTTTGCATTTTAGGTTACACAACCTAGAATACAATCTTTACATTTCAAATTGTATAATCAAAAATATAATTTTTGTAATTTATATTCTATATTGTATAATCTAAAATATATATTTTTCATATTCATGATTGTACAATTTGAAACATATTTTTTTTTTAATTTCGATTGTCCAGTCTGAAATACAAATAAATTAGGGAGTATTGAATTTCTTTAATTTTTGGTCAAAAGTATAATGGTCATTTTGATGAGTGTGTGGAAGTGCAGAGACAAAATACAAAGGTGTAGGAAGATAGTTATGGTTAATCCATTATAATTGTAATTTAAATTTGTTTTTCCTACCTAGAAAGACTACTTTTATTCTTTTGCATTATATTTTTTTTTCACTCAAAAGACAAATTTCTCGTTCATTTTCTCAATTATCAATCAAATATTTGTTTATTCTCACCACAAATCACTTATATCTTTTATCCTAAATAATGTCTCAAAATAAATAGACTTTAATATTAGTTAACCAATATTTTCTGTCCTTAAAACTCCTAATATAAAATTTCAATAAAGAGTATACCTATATTAAAATATACATATATATATATATATTAAAATAAAAAAATTAGAAATAATTTTATATATTAAAAAATTATGTTGAATTGGTCCTCTTTGTAACTTATGTTTAACTTTTGGTAAAAAAAGAAAAGTTTATTATAGTTGTTACATCTCAAGTATCAAATTATGATGCTCGAAGGACTTCAAATGCTTTATGAAAAAAATATTTTACTCCTTTATTTGGAAAAACTTTGATCAAAACTAATAAATACAGTTTGATCTAAGAAAGTATAGTATTTTGTTAGACAGTAAACTTAATGAAAAATAACATATTGACTGAGTTTTTGACGTAATATATCTTAGCAGACGAACTAACATAAAGATATCATATATGTTTCTCTTTGTTATTGTATACTTTATTTGTCTGTTATTAATATATATGTTAATCTAACATAAAATACTCACTGAAAAAAAGTAAGTTTAAGAAATGATCTAAACATGTAAATATTTTAATTTATGAATTGCTTTCATAATAAGAAATAGAGGTTATAAAGACATTAATAAATATTATAAAAACAGTAATGTTTATGTGTGTTTAGGATTTATAGAGTGTTTGTGGTGTAATTTTCTATATACTAAATATGTTTTAGCTTATCTTTGTATTCTAAGAAAAATGTTCATAATGCATTTTAATTTAATTTTAAACTAAAAAAATCAGTCGAACTAAAAAGAAATAAGAAAATGTACGATGAAATAAGAAAATATCACTGTTAAAATTTTATTCTTTTTAAGATGAGTTCATGTCTTAAACTTTTTTTTATTTATAGAAAGCTACCTAATAAGTTTTTTTTATTAATCTACACATTATCATCAATTTAATCACTATAAACACCACAACTTAATACTTACATTAATATAAATTAACCATTATAAATTACATTAAAATATTATAATATTTATGCATGGATTGTCAAAGTTTAACAATTTTTATAAAATTAAAGTATTTCTTTAAAGTGCTTACATATTAAATTTTATTTATTTATTCATTATAATTGTACATTTATTTTAATATATTAATATACTCAATATTATCTAAAATATCATTATTTATATGACAGTTAATTATATATATATATATATATATATATAATTACTTATTAATATTTTTCAGGTACATCACTATTTTGTGGGTGGGTGATAATAGACTTGGAGAGGATAGGTCACAATAGATTTTGAAAACATTTGTAACTAACGGCCTAAAAGGTGAGTGTTTAGTTAAAGATTTAGGATAAAAAGAATCTTTGATTAAAAAATATCTATTTTTAGAGTTTTTTAAAAATTAATAGATAGTTGCATATAAATAAATTTAAGATTTTAAAACTTTTAATTAGTTTTAAAGTGTAGTGAAGTCTCAAGTATAGGTTAGTATAATTAAATATTTTCTCACTAGAGCTGTTTGGAGTGTTACCTAAAATATAAATCACCAACGAAAAATATGATATTTCAAAACATTTGAGGCACGTAAATAAAAAGGTGTAAATAATAATTGCTTTATACAAATTTAAATTGACCCAAAGATAACCAACAAAAATCCATTACTTTAAGTCTAAAAAAATAGTTATTTCTAGTCCATTATACTTATTCAAATTTGTTTTTCCTACTTAAAAATATTATTTATTTTGTATTACACACAATTCTGTTTTTTTTTTTTTATTTCACTTAAAAATGAATTTCTTGTTAATTTGTCAGTTATCAATAAAAAAAATCTCCCCATCTCATTTTTTTTTTTAATTTTCAAGAACCAATCTTTATACTTAATAAAAATTACGATGAAATGTTTATAATGCATTTCAATTTAAATTTTAAACTAAAAAATCACATACTGATAAGAAAATGTATAATGAAATAAGAAATATCATCAAAACTTAAATAATGAAGTTATAATTCTTATATCTTTTATGACGACATCATGTCTTAAACCTTTTTTATTTATAGAAAGCTACTAATAAGATTTTCATAAACCTACTGTTACAATCGGGGCCACGATGTGATGACGAACAAAAAATAATTTTGATTTAATTTTTAAAACAGAGGAGTCGTCATCATAGTTTATTAGGAAAAACTATGGAAAACCAAAAATAAGATAAGGCAAGTTTGCGAAAACGGATTTCGAGTCCGGGAGTCGGTTACGTGTGGGAAAGGTGTTAGCACCTCCACAACGCCCGTCCTAAGACGGTACCTTTAATTAAATAAGTAATCTGAGTGTGATTTTTTAAAACACTTATTTTCCTAAGAAAGAGATTAAGATAAAACAAACAAAATATTTTTGTTGGTTTTAGGGAGCCCGACAAGGTTTGACCTTGCTCCTACGTATCTCCATCAGGGATGGAGAATCAGGGTTACGTAATTCTTTCTTGATAAAATTGTTAATCGGTTCGATATTTCAGAATTTTGGAAAGCTTGTGTTTAAAAGTAGGGTAAGTGAATGGCGTCAGTGCCAGGTTTAAAGCCTGGGCTTTGAATAGCAATGCCAGGTGTAAAGTTTGGGCTTTGAGTAAGGTGCCAGGTTTAAAGCCTGGGCTTTGAGGAACGGTGGCAGGTTTAAAGCCTGGGCTTTGAGGAACGGTGGCTGGTTTAAAGCCTGGGCTTTGAGGAACGGTGCCAGGTTTAAAGCATGGACTTTGAGGAAAGGTGCCAGGTTTAAAGCCTGGGCTTTGAGGAACGGTGCCAGGTTTAAAGCCTGGGCTTTGAGGAACAGTGTCAGGTCTAAAGCCTGGGCTTTAAGGATTGGAGTATATATCAAATTTGGTGTTGGAAAATAACATGCGACAGTTATATGCAACATAGAATTGACATTTTAATTTTAATGAAATCATGCATGCAAAAATGGAACATGACTCAATGAAACTCAACTT
>Ga0099824_1011435_pt1 | contig 10045 bp, 7 predicted proteins | sample SiratrowhiteBW_FD_76837 | JGI IMG/M metagenome (GOLD analysis project Ga0099824, IMG submission 76837) | Root nodule microbial communities of legume samples collected from California, USA - Siratro white BW | ecosystem: Host-associated > Plants > Roots > Nodule | place: USA: California... | reverse complement strand
TGTTTATATAGAAAGCTAATTGGAGTGAGAAAATTTGAATGTAAGTTTACGTACGTCTCTTGGCCAGTGGAGCCTGCTAATACACATGCTGAAGAGACAATTATCTTTTTGAAATCTTAATATCAAATAATTTTTTGATTAATCAAAGTAATTAGTTAATATAAATTTTATTCTAAACATTAAAATATTTGATGTCTTTTCAGTTTCATGTAAACATAACTATTAACCTAAAAATATATCTACAAAAACTGTGTTCTTACTAATTTTTACTATCCACTTTTAAGTCTCAAATTATTTTGATTAAAGATATTTGAAGTGATAAGTTTTTTTCAGTGGCGTGTAGTGTATAAAACAGCAGTTTCTAAATTTTAACATTTTATATTTATCTTTTATACTAATATTTTCTCTTCTTCCATTTATAGAGTAAAATCTTGTTATTTTATTTTTTTTATTACATAAAACTTTATGAATTATAAATAATTATTATTTTTGATATTTTTAAATAACAATATTTATTTTATCTTTTAAATATTTACAGTAATTGTTTTATTATTTTGACATTGACTTGAAAATATTTATATTGTTAGATGGTAGTTTTTTATATTATATTTACAATATATGACGTCTATCTAAACTATTATATTTTAATTTATTTTAAATTTGATTGAAAAATATTTAAAAATAGCATAAGATAGTAGAATACATAATAAAAAAAATATAACAATCAGAAACATTATATATAATAAAAATGATTTATTTGTAAGTGAAAAGTTACAAAGTTTAAAATTAATTTGTCTAAATAGCTTTCAAATACAAACTAGTTTTTCAGTTTTCAAATAGTCTTTCAGCTTCCAATTAGCTTTCGAACTAGTTTTAACATAAGCTTAATTGCTTTAGGAATTGAAACCTTTTCTTTTCTTTTCTTTAATCTCTATTATTTTTATTTCCGTTGCAAATATTATTAATCCTTATTAGAAAAAACTTTAAAAGTAATATTAAGTAAATTATGTAAAATAAGTTTACAAAACTATTTCTTGAATAATAAAAAAAAAAGACAATTTGGTGCATGAAATACTAGTGTGACTGTTTGTATAACAGTGACCAAGTTAAAAAAATGAGAAAATGAGCTCAACGGCTCTTGATTGAATTCAAGAGAATCTTGATTGAATTTAAGAGAATCTTTCTTACAATGCAGTTTCAACAGAGGTAAGTGTAGCTAAGAAAGCAATAATGGCAGAGAAAAAAACAACAACGAAGGATGATTGCAGAAAATAATAGAGAGAAGAAGAAAGTTACACACAGCTCCCTTTCTTTTTCTTATATTTTGCTATTTATACTAGCTAATGCACCAATCAAAATCAACTAGCCTAGAATTAGTTATCTTGGTTCTCGCACCTCTACCAAGCCTTTTTCCCTCATTTTTTATTATTTCCTCATTTGGGCCTGTTGTACTTGGGCCTGCAGTTCCAATTCCTCTGAAATCATCCTTTAAGCCTAATACGCTTGTTACAGTTTGTGAGACTGTTAAGACTCGGTTGGCTTCACATACCTTGGTGCTGGGTAAAGTAACAGTTTTTTCTAATTATATATTTTTATATTAATATATACACACACTGATATATACATCTTTTAATAAGAATGAATCAAAAAATAAATATGACCGTATATATTTACATTAAATTTGTGATATAAGCTCATATCTACAACAATTAATTCTTGACAAGAGATATTAAATATTTAAACTTATTTTTAAATATTTAAACTTATTTTGTTATTAGATTTACTGTCTGATTTAATATTTCTATTTATTATTATCTAAAATAAAAAAGAATTGGTGTTATTTGCAACTTTTTAAGGAGATTAAATTGAATAATTTTTTAGTTTATATTAACCAGGTTCAATATAAGATCTCCCAATTAACTTAGCATACATTAATTTTAAAAAAATACATTTACAATATAATCTCTTTGTAAGACTATATGCTAGACAATTAATATTAATTTCTGTGTCTTATGAACAAGTTAATAAAATCTATAAAATATATTCTTTCAAATATTGACAAATGGATTTTTTTAATTAACTAGAAAGCGAATATTTTTGTATTTTATTTTGTTTTCTAAATATTAAAAATGTTTTCATATGAGCTAAACAGATAGTGAGTGAGAGAGACTCTGTGACTATTAATCAGTTTTGCATCACTAAGAAATAAAAGATTAGGTTGATATCTTATCATTCTAACTAAGATTAAGAACAAACTTATCACTTAGGACGTGATTATTTTAAAGAGTGAATTTGAAGAAAAAGAAAAAAATAAATGTGAAGTAAAAGGTAATGGTGTTTAAATTAAGAGAAAGAAAATGAGAAGTAAAATATATATATATATATATATATATATATATATATATATATATATATATAAATTAAAAAATAATACAACGAGTGTTATTATTAAAAAAATAATTAATAAAATAATATTACAATTTTATATTTGTAGTTAAAATTAATTTAAAATAAAATATGATTAGTTATCCATACATATAACATACGTGTGAGACATTATTTCTACTAATGTTTCAAACTCAGGAAAAAAAATATGAATTATCTAATATTATAAATATATGTAAAATTATTGAAAATAAATTTTGATAAAATTAAATAAAATTTTAATAAAAATAATTTTAAAAAATTTAACCAAAATCGTAAATTTTATAAATCTTAATAAAATAAATAAAAATTAGTGTAAAAGTTCAGTAGCTAATAAATAGTAAATATAAAATAATATAATATAATATAATGTAATAAGAAAAAGAGTTAAATTACAATAATTGGAAAAAATAAAATACCAACAATATATCATGAAAGCAATTTGATACTGCCAATAAATCTAAAAATATATTGAAAAGTATTTTCATAAAATAAAATAAAAGTAAAAATAAAATTATTATTGTCAAATAAACTTATTTTGATTGTTGTTGTTGCTGACATTTTTTATTATTTCATAATTTATTATTAGAAATATTTTTATAATTTTATTACTATTTTACATATTATTATTACCTTATAAATATTTTTAGTATTGTTTTTTATATTATTATTATAATTATTGTTTATGATTTTATTATAATTTTTATACATTAAATTATGCTTGAATATTATTTTTTTTAATTTTATTGTTACTTTTATTTTTTTTTATAAAATTCATGTTAGGTATTGTTGTAAACTTTGGCATCTTAGCTCGGTTGACACTTCAAAAATCAACAATTGTCATGACATGAAATATATTGATATATTGTTAATAGGAAAAGTAAAAGATACAAAACTATGAGAGGACTAGGCTAAACCCATGGCAAAAAAATATGAGAAACACTCCCCAACCAAACTAAACAAAAAGGAAACAGATGGAGTTAATATCTAATATGAAAAAAAAAAGTCTAATTTAATAACAGCAGGTAAGACATCATACAATTTTAAATCTAACTTATTCTTAGTTTGTCAGCACAATGGTTTCCCTCACTAAGTATATGATAAACTTTGAATTCAATTTCTTTACATATTTTTATACACTTTCTTTATCTTCCTCTCAAAGACCAATAATGAGATTAAACAAACTAAATGTTTGACAAGAAGTCTTTGCTCCAAGCAAGCTCAATAGTCAAAATGACTTCCATAACCTAGGCATATAAAGATTTTTGTACCCCAAGAAAAGATGAGAAACTATCTATATATTCACCCCTACTACCACGAAAAATACATGTACATGCTGCAAAACCTGGACATCCTCTAGCACCACCATCAGTATTGACCTTCACCCAATTGACATGAGGGAATTTCCAAATAATTCAAATAGGAGAGGTGTCTTTAGAATATATGGTGATATCAAAAAACTTCAAACAAGAGAAGTCAACAATGTCATTGTGCATATTGTTTCCTAGAAGAATTATCAACACACTTTAACAATATGGATAGTCAAGCAGATATTTGAAACCTAGAATGGTTTCTTATGCTCTATATCCAAATAGAGTAAGTAATAGTTGTGAGTATGACAAGATTAACTAGAGGACTCCTCAGAAGCATTAAGAAAAATTGTTACTTTTATTACTATTATTATTATTTTATAATTTTTAATACTTGTATTATTAATATAATTTATTTACTTTGATTAAATTAGTAGTTAAAGAGAAAAAAACAAATTTAATTATTTATATAATTTTAAATTACACGAATAAAATTTAAATCATAAATTCAACTAATTAAATTATAAATTAATAAAATAAAGCAATTTGATTGGACATCTTTCAAATTCCCATCGAATTCGCACTTCTTCAACGCTTTTTTTATGAAGGTTAATATTTTTAATATGATTATTTAAATTTTTTAAATACCGTTTCTTAGAAAAAAGATAATGTATTACTTGAAATTAATTATATAAATAAATAAATAATGTAATTATGGTAATGTAAATGTTGTTTATTTCATCATTTTGTTTGCTTTCGAACCTTGAAATACTTTTTCCAACAAAACGTTTGCATTTCAAAGAATTAATATTCTTTTAAACCTTAATTGGAGAAGGTATATTTGTAACAGTAGGGAAGATTTGCGGATACCAAGGTGAACGAATTTTAATTCCACTTTTCATATATTTAATTTATTAATATTTATATTATAATAAAATAATAATAATTAATTATATAATAATAATAATAATAAATTTAATAAAATTATAAAATAACAATAATAATAAAATATTAATAATAAATTTATAAAAAAATATTAATATTAAAAATTAAAAATAAATTTATAATTTTTAAATTTATTATATTAAAATATTATTATATCTATTACATCATTCACAAATTTTTTATTTAAATTTTATTATTTTTTTTTAATTCAAATCAAAATACACTTTAATCTCAAATCCACTCTTTAATTCATAGACTTTAATTTCAAATACACTCTTTAATCCAAATAGACATGGTTTACTTCCAAAAAAGACAGCGGTAAAATACTCTTCTCAACAAAAGTTTGCATTTCAAATAATAAAATATTTTTTAAAACTTAGAAGTCGAGAAGGTGTTTTGTAACAATAATTCTTGCAAAACAGTAGAGATATGGAGTTTTCAGAGGTGAACCAATTTTAATTCTATTTTCTATATGTTTAATTTATTAATATTTATATTATAATAAAATAATAATAATAATTAATTTTATAATAATAATAATTAATAAATAATAATAAAATTATGAAATCATAAAATATTAATAATAAAATATTAATAATAAATTTATAAAATAATATTAAAAAATATTAATAATATTAATATTGAAAACTAAAAATAAATTTATAATTTTATAATTTATTATATTAAAATATTATTATATTTATCACATCATTCACAAACTTTTTACTCAAATCTTATCATTTTTTTTATTAATTCAAACAATCAAACTTTTAATACAATTTCATCTCAAATCTACTCCCCAATCCAAATACACCCTTACTCTTTCTTTTCAATGTATTATATTAAAAAACAATAAAGTAATTATTGTTTTTTATTTAGAAAAGAAATTGAAAATCCATTCTAAAGGTTTTGTTTTTCAAATGTACGAAGAGAAAGAAAAAAATTAAAAAAGAAAAGAGAAGAACTGAAAATATAATAAACAGAGTACTTTGATATTCTTTACTTCTTTTAATAATAATAAAATTTCAAATACAATGAACAAATTATTCAAATATAAAAAAAATTAAACAAATTAAAAAAAACACAGAAAAACTAACCGTGGATTGTGAGAGGAAAGAGTCAATTGCTAATACAATTAAAACTTAAAACAAATTATGAGGCATTGATAATTCATAAAAAAAAATTAACTAATGGAAGATTTTAATAAATATTATCATTTTTGAATAATTATTATTTTTAATTATGAGATACAATCAGTTTTTATCCATGGTCTGTTAAACTTATTAATTCACTGTTAGGTGAATGAAATGAATTTTTTTTTTTCACAGTAACAGAAAGCGTGGCACGACTTTAACCTTGAGATTTACGCAGAAATTGTATCAAATTAGTATGACTCTAACTTACAAAATTTAACTAAAATTGTGAGTTGTTTGCAAGACTTCAATTAAGTTAATTAAATTGGTGACATTGTCGCACGATTTATATTCCATGAACAAGACTCGTTTCACGATTTCTTCTTTATTTATTGTCACCATACTACTTATAAAGAAAAATTCTACACCACTTTCGTAATTAAGAAAAAGAATTTGCTCCTTTTGGTTAATAACACCAAAATAACGAATCTTTCATTAGACTTGACACAATTTTCAATATTATTTCTCCACGTAACACTTTTTCAATATTATTTCTTAAATTAACACTTTTTAAACATTATTTCTCAAACTAACACATATAAGTGGAGAGAGAAAAAAATTAAACTATTTAAAATTAAAAATAAATTTATTTAAAAATAATATAAAATATTAAAATTTTGTAAATGTTTATTGTTATTGATAAAATAAAAATTTGAAATGAAACTAAAAAAAGAAGAATGTTAAATAAAAATATAAGTAGTGTAATTTATAGATTTAAGAATAGATAAAAAAGTATTTTTTTCAGTAAAAATTTAATTAAAAATACTATTAGAGTTTGAAAGGATTTATTTTTAATTTATATGAGAGAAGGAGATAAATAAATAAAATTATGTAAGTGAAAAATCATTTATTTTTATTAAATTTAGTATTAGAGTTCTGAGTGTGTGTTATGTGTCTAAATTGTTTATTATAATTCTTTCATCCAATTTAAATTTTAATATAAAATACAATTACAAAATTCTTGTAATTTATTCTCATTATAATTAATGGCTTCAAAATATCTATAAATAGATTTTTTTTCATAACTTATAGATTATTTTTCACAACTTTATTTCATATAAATTTAATAAAACATAAATGATTTTTCACTTACATAATTTTTTTATTTATCTCCTTCTCTCATAAATTAAAAATAAATCCTTTCAAACTCTAATTGTATTTTTAATTAAATTTTTACTGAAAAAAAATACTTTTATTTATTCTTAAATCTATAAATTACACTAATTATATTTTTATTTAACATTTATAACTTCATTTTTTCAGTTTCATTTCAAATTTTTATTTTATCAATAACAATAAACATTTACAAAATTTTAATATTTTATATTATCTTTAAATCAATTTATTTTTAATTTTAGTTAGTTTAATTTTTTTTCTCTCTCCACTTTTACAGTAGAAGGTGCTAGTTTGAGAAATAATATTGAAATAGTACTATGTGGAAAAATAATGTTGGAAACTGTGTCGAAAAAAATTCCCAAAATAACACCTTTTTTACTTTTTATTTTGTAATAAGTAAAAATAAATCGCATCTTACCCTATCCCAATCCTCTCTCACCCACTTGTTTCCTTTCCCCCTTCCATACTCATCTTCCCCTTTCTCTTTTTCTTACGAAAAATGTTACTTTGACACTGTGTTTTCTTTTACCTCCGTTTCACACTCCGACGTGGCATGTGCTGTCCCGCGTGGCAATGAAAGAGAAAACGCAGTTGTTTTTGGCTTACGTGGTTTACCTTTATCTTTTTGCAAGGGTGTTTTTTGTCATTTTCCTTCTGAAAATGCAGGGCAATTTGAGAGGGAAAAGCAGATCTCATTTCTCATTGCACTCATTACCCCGCATGCTCTAAAGGAGAGAGAACAGAGAAAAACACTAAGATTCGCGTTCGTTTTCCACTATCGAAGCTCGAGCGTTTACATTGGTGGTATTGAACCTAAACCCTAAGTATTTTTGGTGTGAAACATGTTTGCTGTGTGTCGATGTTTGCTTCATTTAGGGTTTAGGGTTTGTTCATATGATTTGGTTTTGCTTGCTGGTTGCGAAAAATGGTTTCTTGTCGTGTTATGGGTTACTAGTGTCGATGTTTGCTTCGTTTATGGTTTAGGGTTTGTTCATATGGTTTGCTCTTGCTTGATGGTTATGCATGTATGCGAAAATTGGTTTCTTGCTTTGTTTTGGGTTGCTGGTGTCAAACTTTCCTTCGTTTAGGGTCTAGGGTTTGTTCACATGGTTTGCTCTTGCTTTCTGGTTATGCATGTATGCGAAAAAAATGGTTTCTTGATGTGTTCTGGGTTGCTGGTGTCAAACTTTGTTTCGTTTATAGTCTAGGGTTTGTTCACATGGTATGCTCTTGCTTGCTGGTTATTCATTTACGCGAAAAAAATGGTTTCTTGATGTGTTCTGGGTTGCTGGTGTCAAACTTTGCTTCGTTTATGGTCTAGGGTTTGTTCACATGGTTTGTTCTTGCTTGCTGGTTATGCATGTACACGGAAATAATGATTTCTTGCTGTGTTCTGGATTGCTAGTTTCCATCTTTCACCCGCCAATGTCCTCCTTCCACCCCTGAGACAAATGTGTGTGTTCCAAAATTACACACAGCGAACCACTTAGGTAAACTGGGCTAACCACTTAGTCCCTCCACCCATGAGACAAATGTGTGTGTTCCAAAATTACACACAGCGAACCACTTATCTGAACTGAGCTAACCACTTAACCCCTCAGACAAATGTGTGTTCCAAAACTACACACAGCGAACCACTTAGGTGAATTGAGCTAACCACTTAGTGCTTCCACCCTTGAGACAAATGTGTGTATTCCAAAATTACACATAGCGAACCACTTATCTGAACTGAGCTAACCACTTAGACCTTCCATCCCTCAGACATATGTGTGTGTTCGAAAACTACACACAGCAAACCACTTAGGTGAACTGAGCTAACCACTTAGTCCTTCCACCCCTGAGACAAATGTGTGTGTTCCAAAATTACACATAGCGAACCACTTATCTGAACTGACCTAACTACTTAGACCTTCCACCCCTCAGACACCTGTGTGTACCAAAATTACACATAGCGAACCACTTAGGTGAACTAGGCTAACCACTTAGTCCTTCCACCCCTGAAACACGTGTGTGTGTTTCAAAACTACACACAGCGAACCACTTAGTATTTTCACCCCTCAGACAAATGTGTGTGTTCCAAAACTACACACAGCGAACCACTTATCTTAACTGATCTAACACTTAGTGTTTTCACCCCTCAGACAAATGTGTGTTCCAAAATTACACACAGCGAACCACTTATCTGAACTGAGCTAACCACTTAGTCCTTCCACCCCTGAGACAAATGTGTGTTCCAAAATTACACACAGCGAACCACTTATCTGAACTGAGCTAACCACTTAGACCTTCTACCCCTAAGACACGTATGTGTTCCAAAAGTACACACAGCAAACCAATTAGCTGAACTACGCTAACCACTTAGTGTTTTCACCCCTCAGACAAATGTGTGTGTTCCAAAACTACACACAGCGAACCACTTAGGTGAACTGGGCTAACCACTTAGTGTTTCCACCCCTCAAACAAATGTGTGTGTTCCAAAACTACACATAGCGAACCACTTAGCTGAACTGAGCTAACCACTTAGTCTTTCTGCCCCCAAGACGTGTGAGTGTTCCAAAATTGTACCCAGCGAACCACTTAGGTGACCTGGGCTATCATTTTGTTTTGCTTGCTGGTTATGCATGCATGCGAATAAATGGTTTTTTACTTTGTTCTGGGTTGTTGTTTTATTTTTCTTCATTATATTGAGTAATGACGTAATTTGTTTATTGACATGTGTTTTGCAAGCATAACAATGACAACCACTGAAAGTTCCGGATCGAGGGTATTTGTCCATGTTAATTAATTAAAAATTCTGATAAATTGTACTTTGTTGGTATAATTGTTTATTTTTTGTATGTAGGTCTGTGTCTGTGTCTGACATTGTTGTCGGACAACATATCTAGGAGTTGCAAATACAATGCTTACCGAAGAGCATAAGGCTTGTATTGGCAGAACTCCTTTTTCATGGTTCATGGAGCTTGAAGGCAAAGTCAAACTTAGCAGGAAACTGCTGACAGGGTTATGCACACGATGGGTTGAGAGGAGGGGAGGTTTTATGATAAGGTCTGACTTGGT
>Ga0099824_1011429_pt1 | contig 10049 bp, 10 predicted proteins | sample SiratrowhiteBW_FD_76837 | JGI IMG/M metagenome (GOLD analysis project Ga0099824, IMG submission 76837) | Root nodule microbial communities of legume samples collected from California, USA - Siratro white BW | ecosystem: Host-associated > Plants > Roots > Nodule | place: USA: California... | reverse complement strand
ATTTATATATTTTTTATATATATATATATATTTATTTATATATATATATATATATATATATATATATATATATATATATATATATATATATATTATTGCTTTAAATGTACCAACTAAAATTTTCATTGTATTCTTTTTTTTAATATAAGATGTATTATTTTTTTTTCTCATTTGAGCGGTAGACATCCCTAAGAAGATACTTTAAAATTGAAGCTAATTGATTAATTGAGATATAAGTGATGTAATATAATAAATGAATGATATATACTTTTAAATATCGATCCATCTATAATATTTTAATAGGTCGTTATCTTAAGGATCCTAAATTAACTAACAAAGTCCCTATTACTTTATTAATGCTTCATTTTGATAATTAGGTGTATAATGAAATTACTTAGTCTAAAATAATGTTGTTCTTGGTGGCCGACACATCTTGGCAACATAATAATATATTACTAGCCCTTAAGTCCCAAGGGTTCTCTGAACTAAAAGTTTAAAAAGGAAAATTTTCATTTCTTTAGTTTAGATTACCTGGTATTATTTGTACACTAGTGTCCTAGGTTCAAATATCTTTTTGTCCTAGGTTCGAATTTTTTTTTATGACAGACAGTAAAAGGAATTAAAAAAAATTGAGATCACTTTGGTATTCTTCTTACATTGACCCATCAAGATCAAGGAATCTTTGATGATAAAGAGTCTTAAAAAGTTGAGGAAAAAAAGATAAGGTATGTTTTCTATCGGTGAACTTTCAAGGTTGGTGTGAGTGGAATTAAGATTGACTAATAATTATGACGGTTAGATTAATAATATTTAACATGTGATATTTCGAATTAGTGTATAGAATTGTGTTATCTGACTTTGTTTAAAATTTATGAAAATCGTGTGATTCATGTACGACTTTAATATTGATGAAAAAGTCGTGTGAATTATTCATAACTTTTTTTAGTATAATTTTTTTTAAATTTTAAGAAAAGTCATGTTAAAATTTAACGAGTTTAATTAATTGCAGTTAGAACTTAAATCGTATAACGTAATATAATTTCGGTTATTATAAATTATATAAGGTTTACACAACTTCAGTTGTTATTATATTGTATAAAGTCGTAAATTATTGACATAACTTTTCTTTGAATATTTAATTAAAATGTTGATTTTGTTATTCGCAACGAATTTTATTTATTTTTAGTGAAATTTTAAGAAAGATTTAGAAAAAATTGAATAATTGATAAGTTTGTTATTTTTTTTAATTAATAGTTAAGTGATGTTGGTCTCTTGTGTAAAAGAAAGAAAATGCTAATTTGTTTTAGAATTTTAATTTTTTACAACTATTTAAACTTATTTATAAAATTCACCAAACTGTCACCATTTAAGAAAATGTAAATAATTGGAAAGTTCGTTAATTTTTAATTAATAGTTAAATTAATTTAATATAATTATTGTAAGTGTGTTAAGTGAAGAGGAATAATTAATGTATGATATTCAATGTGTAAAAAATGATTACATACAATAGTTAAGTGTGTTAAGTTATGTAGAGATATTTAAATTTAGTGAGGAAAAAAATATTATAGTTATAAGACAACCCTATCTATTGTGACCTTTATTTCAATAATAAAAATATTTTTTTGGCTTATTTGGATTTGACTTATCCATTTTGTTATGGTATTAGTAGTAATTGGTTGTCCAAATTCCTTTCGTCGCATATGTGGGTTGGGTATCAAATTTGGACCCATATAAGGAAACCATTAATCTCTATTTTGATTTGGATGAAATTGAACCTTATAAGCTTTGAAAATGTTATGGAGGTTGTTGATTGGGACAACAAATGTTATTAGTTATAAATGACACTAGGAATAAACATTAATGACATGTGGACAAGGCAACCAAATAGTTTGAAATTACTCACAATCACACCATCATTCATTTAATTCGATTTTGTATGATATCAACGTTGAAGTTGGGGAATGTCATCTCCTGAACACCAAACTTTTAAGTTTTGTCGATTGTATCTTTGAACATCCAAATCATTGTTTATTTTTATATCATTTTTATTTACCTCCTCTTTCACAACCTAATAATATGTATGTTTGTCTTCTTCATTGGTCATTTCATGTATATGGCCTTAATATAATAATCACAAAACATAAGTCATATGCAACTCTTCTAGCCCACTTCAAGAGGTCATGCTGTGAAGTAAATACTACAAAACATATCACACCATCATATTTCATTCACCAAACACTAAAAGAAAAATAAAATTCTACATCGGTTCTAGGAGGCTTTCTATATCGATTTCACAACCATGGAAAAACTCATGACTTTTTACATCGGTTCTTCAACTAATGTAAAAAATACACATATTACATCAATTATAAACACAATTGATGTAATAAAGTACTTAAAAGAGTAAAAAATAGACATATTACATCAGTTGTAGTTGGAACCGATGTAAACAGTCCACTATTACGTCGGTTATAAGCTACAACCGATGTATAAGTCTCATTTAAAAAAATCAACAGATTGATAAATCTCTAATCCATGCAAGAAAACATCACAAAAATTTTTAGAATTTTCTAGTAAGTATAGATATGTGAAATAAAAGCCTAAAATGAAATGTTATGTTAAAAATACACTTATTACACCAGTTACTAAAATAACCAATGTGATAGGGTATCTATCACATCGGTGGTATAAACAATTGATGTAATAAGTTTGCACCAAAATATAACTTTTTAATTGTGTCACAACTGATATAGAATGGGTCCATTACATAGGTTTAAGGAGGAACCGATATAATATGTTTTCATTTATTTACAAAATTGTCATCGCGTTTTTGTTTATAATGGTTCCCTTTTAACCGATGTCGTATCTTGTAGTAAAATTCCCTTTTTCTACTAGTGAAATAGGATTCATATATCCACAATATCTACATACATTTGTGTCAATCACCTTCATCTTATCTGTTATAAATGCATCACTACATTCACATGACCTATATTAATTATTAAATGCATTAGAAGATATTGACTACATCATATCAAAATCATCAACCCCTTACATGTCACCCTCGTCTGATATGCCCGTGAAAAATCCTACATTCATAATCTTTTTGAAAAGGAAAAAATTCATACTTAGTTAGACAAAAAAAAAGTTCACAGCATCTAACTTTCTGGAAACTAAATTCAACAAGTAAAAAACCTACTTCATAAAGTGAATTCTGCACTCAACAAAATCATTTCCTAAAGTGAATTTCGCAACTCAAAAAACTCGTTATGAAAAATACATTCCACAACTCAAAAATACCATTATAAAAAGTGAATTATGCAACTTATGAAAATCATTACGGAATTTGGATTTCGCAACTCAAGAATTGCGAAAAAGAGATTTCGCGACTCGACCAATTATAAAAAAATGTTTTCCGTAATTCAACAAACTTATTAAGAAAAAATAATGTTCCACAAGTTAACAAACCAATTCTAAAATTAATTCCATAACTCATAAAACCCCATTATGAAACATGTCATCTATAGGCAAAAAAAATGTAATCAAATTCCATAATTTCAATTATGGAATATCGTTCCCACAATTGAAATTGTGTTGTCCAAATTATCTTTTCCATAATGTGAACTTTGCACCGTACATATCACCTACTTCTGGATTTCATTTTTCATAACATAAAAAACGCTTCCAAAAATTCAACTTCGAAAGTTATTACTTCTCCCACAACAATATTATAGATTTTGTATTCCATAAGCTTCTTCCAAAAACTAATTTTCAGAAAGGCCCTTCTTTCCATTACAGATATCACTGCTTTTAACATCACCTAAGCTTACCTCAAACCATATCTACTTCCTTCTAAGTATCACTACCAACTCTATTAGACCTTATTGGGCCAGTGACCATGTCACGAAGCAAAATATGACTAAAGGAAAACAAGCTAACATGACATGTGATGTGGCAAATCAAAGGTTGAGGATAAGCAATAGAGAGGAGACTACAAGTAACTGACAGAGGGATTTTGTATGGCAGTGATCATTGTGGTATAATTTCTCTCTCTTCTTTCATAACAATTTTTGTTATGCTCACTGCTCTTCTCTTTCCCTAATTTCTCCACCTCTGATATTCTTCTTCTTCTTCAGGTATTTTGCATATTGGATGAATGGGTGATGGTTCATTAATCACTCACAAATATTCATCTTCTCCAAATTACCATATAACTATAGAAGTTTATTTCAATTTCTTTTTATTAGTTGCTGTTGTATTTGAGATAATTACATTTTGGAATTGTTTCATTGAATATTTAAGCTGATTGAATATATACATGTTATTTCCTCATGTCACCCTTCCATTTGGTGCTTTCATTGCCATGTCAATAGCTGAGAACACAAGGATGAAGGGGATGAAAGCGGACATTAAGAAATTATTTCAGATGTTGGAAGAGTCCAGAGAAGAACAAAATGTGGAGCGTGCACAGATTGCGAAAACCATTGATCTGAAATTTGATGCAATTCAGAATTCGATAGCTCAACTCCTTGATAAACATCAACATGGCTCGAACTCAGGCTCAGATTATGATTCGCATCACCGTCAGCAACATCATACTCGAAGGGTGCATTTCGACCTTCCCAAATTTGGTGGCAGTGACACGTTGGGATGAATTTTTGCCTTAAACCAATATTTTGATTTTTGTTGAATTTTAGAGAAAGAACATATCGGAATCGCAACAATTCATATGATGGGAATGACTATACCTTGGTTTCAAATGTCGCAATACACGACACAATTCAGATAGTGAAATCAATTAAATAGAGCGATCGAAATCGAATTTGGTCCCTCACTCTTTGAATCACCATGGGAATAGCTGTTTAAGCTCCAACAATAGGGCTCGATGACAGAATACTATAAGGAATTTGTTGCTTTGGCTAATCATATCGACATCAAACCACCAAAAGCTTTAAGAGATTGTTTCATTAGCGGTTTACAATCGAAAATCGAAAGAGAAGCGAAAGCTCAATGTCCTCCGTCACTTATGAGGGCGGTAAGTCTTGCAAGATTGTATGAGGATAAATGCATTCTGACCACAAAAGTCACACATAGACCGCAAACCTTCTGGTCACAACACAAACAACAAAACAATTGGGTAGCGACACAAACCCTACTAAAAACCAATTTACTACCATTGCTACCTACACCAAATCAACGTCCTAACTTCAAGCCCAACAGAGCTCTAATTAAAAAATTGACCATGGCTGAGTAGCAAAGTAGACGAGAGAATGGACTTTGTTTTTGGTGCGATGAAAAGTTTACTCCACAACATAAACATTTCATGTTATATCAAATTGAACCAACTAATTAAGTTGATTTTGGGTGGGATGAAGAAATCAAAACAGAGGAGGCCACAAGAGAAGACATACTGCAGTAGCAAGTCAAGGAGCATCATTTATCATACAATGCTCTGCATAGAGCTACAGGCCTAGCAACGATCAGGGTTAAAGCACAAATTAATGGAATGGAAATTCAAGCATTGATTGATGGAGACAGTTCAAATAGTTTCATTCAAGTGTGGATAGCCAAGTTTTTGAACCTGGTCGTGGCACTAACACCAGGATTTAAAGTCATTGTAGTTAATTTTGAGACTATGACTATAGAAGGATATATTCCGTCCTTAGAAGAGTCACTCCAAGGTTATAAGCTTCAAATTCCATAGGTTTATGTGCTTCACGTGGCTAAAAGAGATTTAATACTAGACACAACTTGGCTCAAGCAACTCAAAACACACATAGTGGATTATGACTCATCATTTATCAGATTCATGCATGAAGGTGAATTTATTACTATTTTTGGGGACAATTCTACAATAGTCAAAAGGTTTGTCCTTATAGATACCTCATAGTCAAAAGGAACAAATTGAATTTATGATGCAACAAATGCTAGAGGAAGACATCATTCAACCGAGTAAGAGCCCCTTCTCTTCTCCCATTTTATTGGTAAAAAAAAGGATGGTACATGGAGATTTTGTATAGATTACCGAGCTCTCAATAAAATAACTGTAAAATATAGCTTTCCAATACCTACAGTGGATGAATTATTGGATGCACTATTTGGGGCCAAGGTGTTTCCAAACTGGACTTAAGATCTGGATACCACCAGATATTGGTGAAACTAGAGGATAGGCACAAAACAACTTGATAGGCACAAAACAACTTTTAGGACACATCAAGGGCATTGTGAGTGGCTTGTGTTTTCATTTGGATTAACAAATGCCCCTGCAACATTCCAAGGCCTCATGAATGATGTATTTCGACCTTATTTAAGAAAATTTGTGCTAGTATTATTTGATGATATATTAGTGTATAGCTCCTCTTTGCACAAACATTTAAAACACTTAGAAATGGTGCTCAAATTGTTGATAAAAGAGTCTATATATGGCAAATTATCCAAGTGTTTATTTGGAACAACAAAGATAGATTATTTGGGCCACACTATCTCAGGAGAGGGAGTGAAAATGGACAAAGCTAAAGTGTCGACACTTATGAAGTGGCAAGAGCCTCAAAATATTAAATAGCATAGAGGATTCTTGGGCCTTACATATATTATCGCATGTTTATCAAAAATTATGTTACCATAGCAGGACCTCTCACTAATTTACTCAAGAAGGAAGCATTTAGATGGAATGATCAAGCAACATAAGCATTTCAACAATTAAAGAAGGCCATCACATCACAACCTGTGCTAGTATTACCAAACTTTGATATTCCATCTAAAATTGAAACATATGCTTATGGGATAGGCATTAGAGATGTTCTTATACAAGACAAACATCCAATTGCTTATTCTTTAAGAAAATGGCCACATCAATGCAAAAATAGTCTGCATATACTAGAGAATTTTATGCAATTATAGAAGCTATTGCCAAGTTTAAACGTGACTTGTTGGGGAGGAAGTTCATCATCCGAACTGATCAACAAAGCCTTAAATCATTGGTTAATCAAAATTTACATACTCCAGAACAATACAAATGGCTGCATAAATTACTTGGATATGATTTTGAAATTCAATATAAACCTGATGGTGAGAATGTGCTTGCGGGTACTCTTTCTAGATGCTATTTGGTTGCTTGGTCCACTCCCAAACTCGACTAGTTGAGCCAATTAAAGATGGAGATTGGAAATGATGAAAAATTGAAAAAAATTTTACAACAATGCACTGACAATAATCAAAACAACAATAATTAAAGTTGCAATAATGGACTTCTCTTGTGGAAGAATCAGGTAAGGATTCTAGCCACCAACAACTTAATACAATTGATATTAAATGAATATCATGATAGCACCATTGGAGGTCATTCAGGGGTAGCAAAAACAATGGAAAGAATATGCTCTAACTTCTACTAGCCAAATATGTAGAAGGAGATTAAACTATGTGCAATCCTGTACAGTTTGTCAAAAGGGAAAATCTCAAAACAAGCTGCCAGCTGGATTATTACATCCTCTGCCAGTTCCTTCTCAAGTCTGGGAAGCAATATGTATGGACTTTATTATATCCTTGCCTCCATCACACGGTTATTCTGTAATCATGGTGATCATAGATCGTTTATCTAAGTTTGCTCATTTTATTCCTTTAAAAGAGGACTTCATTAACAAAATTGTTGTTGAAGCATTTGTGTAGCACATCGTTAAATTACATGGTTTTCCTAAGACCATTGTTTCAGATAGGGATAAAATATTCATCATTTGATTATGGTAGCAACTTTTTCAAGCATAGGGAACAAAATTAGCCACTAGCTTAGCTTATCATCCAGAAACAGATGGCCAAAGTGAGATATTGAATAAGACACTTGAGATATACTTGTGTTGGGTATGCTATGACAATCCAAAGAGCTGGTTGAATATGTTATCTTGGGCCCAATACTGATACAACACTTCAATGCATAACACCATTTTAAAATGACCCCATACAAAGCATTATACGACCGAGATCCTCCTTCATTGGTAAGATATGAGGCCTCCAACCAAGATAAAGTTTCTTTGCAAAAAATGGTGATGGCAAGGGATAGGTGGTTGGAACAATTGAAGATTAACATGTCTAGATCACAATAATTTATGAAAAATTATGCTGACAGAAATAGAAGGTATCTGGAATTTGAGGAAGGAGAGCTGGTATTGGAGAAGCTCCAACCTTACACGCAACATTCAGTGGCATTAAGAAAAAAAAATCAGAAACTTGGATTATATTTTTTTGGCCCTTTTCGCATAATTAAGAAGCTTTGTGCAATATCTTACAAGTTGGAATTGCCAGAAACAACTGGAATCTATAACGTGTTTCATATCGCCATACTTAAAGAAGTTTAAGGGAGATTAATCAAGCCCTTATTTACCATTACCATTACAAACAATAGAATCTGGTCCCATCTTATCTCCTCATGCGATTACAGACAATAGAGTGATATTGCAGAATGGAATGGAAGTGCATCATACAAATTCAATGGGGTGAAGGCACAACAACAGAGACTTCATGAGAGTCAATAGCAGAATTTAAGAAAGGTTATCTTGAATTCAACCTTGAGGACAAGGTTGTAGCTAAAGGGGAAGGTAATGTCACGAAACAAAATATCTAAAGAAAAACAAGTTGACATGACATGCGATGTGGCAAATCAAGAGCTAAGGAAAAATACCAGAGAGAAGACTACAAGTAGCTAACGGCGAGATTTTTTATGATAGTGATTATTGTGGTATAATTTCTCTCTTCTCTCATAACAAATTTTGTTATACTCTTTATTCCTCTCTTTCCCAAATTCCTCCACCTCTAATATTCTTTTTCTTCTTCAGGTATTCTGCATACTAGATAAATGGGTGCTGGTTTATTAATCACTCGAGATATTCGTCTTCTCCAAATTACCATATAGCTATAGAAGTTTTTTTAATTTCTTTTTATTAGCTGCTGTTAAAATAATTACATTTTGAAATTGTTTCATTCAACATTTAAGCTGATGGAATATATACACGTTATTTCCTCGTATCACCCTATGAGACCACCATTCCATGAACCATTTTCAACTTCGACAAGAGCTCTTTTCCATGAATTGTATTGCGTGCTGATTTCGAAATAAAAATATCAAAGATATTTATGCTATTTTAAAATATGATATGGTTTAATGGTGTAAGAAGCAATTGCCACTTTACCATGCACTCTATTTCGGGCTACCACGATAGTTGGAATTACATTATCAAAAGATTATAGCCATGACGTTCAAATTTCAAATACAATTTTGTTTAGACCAGCAACATCTTGTGTGCCTTCACAAGGAAAAAAGAAAGTTCTCGCTATTTGCTTAAGGAACTTCTCACACCACTCCACTTCATATATGCTTATAGCTATTGAATTCTACCTTGGTATATAATGATGTAGTTTACTTTTAAACTTAAAATAATGTATTAAATCAAGGAAACATTTCAACCAAGCAACTTACTCTAAAACAAGATTGAAGTTCTTAAACACAAATAATATATCAAGCAAAGAATTAAATGAAAAAAAAAAAAGATAGAAAAAACACAACCTTTCGGTGTCACAAATATTTTTGGTTTTTTAACCTTTAATTGTGCTTTTAAATCACAACACAAAACTCATTCTCGACTATAATAATAAAAAAAAGAAAATAGTAAAAGAAAAACTACCACACTTATTCTACATAACTATATACATATATATTCTAATGTTATTAATAACATTAAATAAAAACGTTTAATCATATTATATATTGTGATAGAATATATTTAATATTTGAAATTTAATATCTATCATAAATTGAATGAAATGTATATTGATATAGATTATATATTATTATACTACAGTGCAATGGGTATGGAATATTGTACAGTGTCGCACCAGATAAGCCAAAGGGTTGGTTCACAGAGATCCCATCCTACACTACAGAATAATTCAAATATTCCTCCAAATGGAATTTCTGGATTGAAGATATTGGCAGGAGTAGTCTTGTATCTCATAGTTTCATGAAGGAAATAGAAATACCTGGACTTGGCATAATTGAGAAT
>Ga0099824_1011425_pt1 | contig 10052 bp, 3 predicted proteins | sample SiratrowhiteBW_FD_76837 | JGI IMG/M metagenome (GOLD analysis project Ga0099824, IMG submission 76837) | Root nodule microbial communities of legume samples collected from California, USA - Siratro white BW | ecosystem: Host-associated > Plants > Roots > Nodule | place: USA: California... | reverse complement strand
AGAACCATACATTTTCTTGTCGAGCATTCATATATTCGTAATATTCTTCTCGTATTTTAGATCGTTCTGTTGAATCAAAATTTTTATAGAACCAATCTTTTTTCTCTTTATTAATTTCACTTAACAATCATTATAACTTTATTAGAAGTTATAACTTTCAAATTAATGATGATGGTCAACTTAATCCATACAATATTGGAATAAATTGTGAAACAGTCAATATATAAGCCACTTTTAAAAACGTATATGAAACATTAAATATTTTATTAAATTTTATGCTAATTTATTTTTGCATTGTGTTTAATTATTTTATAAATTTTGCATAAGTTTTTGTCTATTTTACTTTTCAAACAACATTTTCATGCATTAATCTGTTTATAGTGTATAAAAAAGTAATCTGGGTAGGGAAGATAATTAAGGTGGAGAAGAAATCAATAGGTTTAGATAAAGATAAATATAAAATGTTACATAATTTTATTTACAAAATTGAAGTATACTCACTATTTTTTACAATCTGTATGTTGATTAACTAGAGAACCCTTTAAATTATCCACAAAGGAATTCTTATCTTAAAAAGAATAATTCATATAAAAAAAATGTATAAACACATTTTTTGCTATGTTGAATGTCTCAGTAACTAATTTTATTTTAGGTTTACAAATAAGACTCATAAATTTGTAGTTCGTGTAAACTTCAGGTTAATCTATCAATTTTGTTAAATATAACCTTACATAATTATATGTCTACTCGTGTGAGTTCGGAGGTGAAAATATTTGTGTCGCTTTGAGACTGGAAATTTTTCGAGTGATTTCGGGTTTCAAAGATACTAAAGGATGGTTTGAAATTGGAACTTTGAATCAGTATGACAAGAGAAGTTTTGTTTTTCTTTTTGATACATCAGAGAAGTTAAAACAAGAGATTTTTATTTTATTTCTGTTTCATTTTTTTAAATTAAAATAGAGAAAAAGGAAAAAAAATGAATTTAAAATAATAAAATCTATGTTCAGTATTTTATTTTAATAAAAAACTATAATAACAAGAAATAAAATAAAAATAGAAAGCAAAAGTATTTTTTCTCTTTTTGACTTTTTCTTGAGAAGGTGCCAAGATGAAACAAAACGCATCCATATGGAACGCGTTGACGTGGAATTTTTTAATGCATCAACTGGTTACTTTTTTTTTAAATGATTGCATTTAAGATAATACAAACATTAAATGCTTTTAAAACTATTTTTTTTATTTTAAAGTAATTTTATTGTACTTAATTTTTTAAGGTTAACGACTTATTTCACCCCCATAATTTACTTATTTCTCTATTTTTATTTTATTCTGGTTATTGTTAAAAGTACTAATCTAGTTCCACTTTTTTTAAAATAGGACTTAATGTTTTTTCTTCCATTGAATTAAAAGAAATAAGGTGGTATAAAGGTAAATTGAAAATTAATTTAGGATGAGAAGAATGTCATACTTTCAAAACTAAATAGTTATCCTTTGGATTGCATTATGTGTTCAACTTCCTCTTAATTCAACCAATACATGATTTGGCGTTTGTTCCATATTAGATGATTTGGAATTACACTAAAACACTAATTAGCTTGATTTTGATAAATGTTTGCATATTTAATTATCCTGTCCAGACCAAAATATTAATTTCAAACTAAAACAATTTTATATTAATTGTATTATCTCTTTATACATGTTTTGTCAGCAAGGCAACACCAATTGAAGGAAAAACAAACAAAAATTACCATGAAAGTAAAAAAAATCGTCCATACAACATTAGTTATAATATTCATGCATTGCAGGTATTAATTTGAATATGAAAAGTTATTCTTTAAATAAGTAAACACAGTATGTTAAGCAAGTAAATTTATGAATTTAATTTTATTGTAAATAATGTATTGTGAATAATATTTTTTTACATGAAATTTTAGGTGAATTGGATTTGGTGAGATCATTGTAAAAATTACTAATAATATTTTTAAAATTAATAAATATTAATTATAGATTTTATTCAACAAGGTTACAATGTGGAGAATAAAATGTACAAAACATGGTACTTTATTCAAACAGTTTCTTAAACATTGCATTGGGATTGTACTTTTAATGTAGTTAACGTATTTTTAATTTTTAATAATAAGAATCACAAGTTCTTTCTGATATATTATATAACATGAAATAATCATAATTAAGTTATTGCCCTCATCATTATGAAAGAAGATACATAAGTAAAAGTAACTGGCCCAAAATATTTGCACCTGGTTCAAGTTACAGAGAGGCCCAAGTCAGATTAAACAAGACATTCGTTTTTTTAAAAAAAAAATGTTTAGATATTCAAAAATCGAGACCTTCAAGAATCAATAACACATCCTAAATTGCCACTCCTAGTGAAATTTTTTAACACAAATTTTATGTGAAATTGAACTTTCATGTATTCAAAGCTAACCACAACCATTGAAAGATTCCCCATAACTTAGATGTGCATGTTACAACTAACTATATTATTCTTGGGTAGGCCTTTAATTATATTTTATTGCTTCCAATTGTATATTGAAAATGACTTAAAGAACTACTGGTCCATATGAGAAATAATTAAAGTAGATGAAAATAAAAAAAAAGTGAAAGTGAGTGGTCCAAGAAAAAAAATATAACTAAGAAATAAAATGAAAAATTGCAAGTCTCACTAATTTCGTTCCTCAAGATAAGCTCGTCCGTGTATGAAGGTAGAAAATGTCGACTGCGTTTTGAAAACAGACGAAAGGAGAAGAAAAATGGATGATAGGTGATATACCTTGAAAGTGAGAAAAAATAACGGGTAAATTAGAAAAGTGATTAAAAGAAGAGAAAAAAAAAGAAGAAGAAGAAAGAAACCTTTTTAAACGTAGATTTCATTTTATTGCATGTAAGAAATTTGAAATTGCAAAAGAATCTTTATATTGGTTGTAAATTTAATGTGTATTTACCGATGTAGAACATAATAACTTTTTATTTTGATTTAACAAGTATATAAAGTGCATACATTATATTTTGTTTTGATCAAAACTATAATCAGTGTACAAATTTAATTTTTCGGAGGTTTACTTTTCTTCCTTTTTTCAAAGTCGTACAATCTGATAAATATCAACATATAAATAATAAAAAGTAATTACTCTAAATATTATATATATATATATATATATATATATATATATATATATAGGTCTTTCTTACCATTTTTTATGATAGTAAAATTGCATAACAATTTTTGTAACAAAAATATGCACATACATATAAAAAATTTACTGAGCTACGAAGTCATGGGAAATGTACAAAGAAAAGTTGGTAAAAAAAACATTAACAAATAAAAAGGTAGCTGCGATCACAGTGTTTTGAACGTGAAAAAGAGGAGAATGAATCAACGATAACAGTTTCAATTAAAAAAAAAATGAAGTAGCAACAATGTCAAAACACTTTAAGCTTAAAGAAGATGACAAAGCACCAAAATTAATTCATAACATTTTAAAGGGGCAAAAGTTTACAACTGTGATTTTGGATTCTGAGAGGTCATGAGGGAGAATAGAAAAAAAATTCATTTATAAGAGAGCGTGAAACAAAATATTTAAATAATGTAATACATTATTCAATGTATTACATCATTCAATTTTGTAATATGTACATGTAATATGTATATTATACACCATTCAATTTTGTAATCAATGAACGCGTCTCAAAATTTATAATACTTTTGTCATGTTTAAAATATTGATTTTTCATTTGTGGATATAATTGATACAATATAAAAAGGTATTTTGACACTAGTATCTATACCCATAAAATATCATAAAAAAGAACAACGTGAATTTAAATCTATAACATGAACTTAATGACCTTAAACATGTTTTAATTTTAATGACTTTAAACGTTTTTTTAATTAAACAGCGATTTCACGCACACATATAAATGGTACAAGTATTTTTTTTTCTTCTTCTAAATTTATACCAAAACTCGCTGCTATTGGGGTGCATTTAGAATTAATTATAGTCAGCAGTACAAATCAATTCATTTCTAACTATGCATATACTTTTCTTGATCAGAGAAAAAGAAAAGAGTAATAGCTTTTTATCTCTGCAATTTATTTGTTACTTTTTTCAAAACAAAAAAAAAAAAGGAAAGAGATTATTCATTATAGGTATTCCACTTCATCATTTTTGTTTACATGTGTTCCAGTATTGTCAGCATGTGGGTAGTGGAATCATATAATTGATAAATAAGAAATAAAAAAAATTGAAGAGAGGGTCCCATGTGTGACATGGAATGCGCTGTCCGAAAGGGTTTTTCTAACGTGGGGACATCAAAGGTAACCAAACACGTCCTAGGGAAACTGTTCCCATTCGGATAAACAAGCATCGGCCCATAACACCAGACATTTTCGTTTCATTAAACATCACAACTCACCTTCAGTATAAAAATAACTCAATCTAAGAATAATATTTAAGAAAGCTGAAAAATTATTTTTAATTATATTTGAAAAATAAAAAAATTATGAATGTATATAAAAAAATAACATTTAATATTTCTAAATAATTATTTTTTACTGGGTATATATAAATACAAAGCTACTTTGGTTAGTATTGTATTTATATATAATATTAAATATTTAGAATTAACCAACAAGTAATAAATATACTTGATTTTGTGGGTTGTTTTATGTATTTTATTTATAATAAACTTATATTTATCAAATCTTAATAATGACATTGTAAATAAATTTAAATTATAAATATGATAATAATTGTGAATAAAAAATATATAACATATTTCTTCACCGGACAATTTTTACTATACAATTTTTAACTATTTTACAATAATAAAAATAATGTATCCATGTCGAACTGTAAATATTAATTTGATTTGATTTAAATTTTATATTAAATTAAAAACAAAATTGTATTTGGTTTTTAATATCTAATTTTAGTGACTTTTTAATAAAAAAAACTAAATCGATTTACAAATATTGGTAATGGTAGTGTGTGAAACTCCTTTTTAATCGTGAATATTGTTGCCTTCATTTTGTTAAAGTAGAAAAAAGAAAATATTTAAAAGGATACTTTATTACTTAATTTAATGATAATAGTAAGAGATTTAAATTTCAAATATATAATTTTATTTGATATCTAAAAGGTTATTTTAATGTTAAGAACTTGTTTTATACTATAAGGAAGGAATACAAAGGATGTTTATTCTTATTTTATCTGGCGTGGATAATTAATGTTTATATATATCAGAAGGAAAAAGAAGTACAAGTTAGGTTCGGTTATATTGGCAGTGTCAGACTGTTAGGTTTCGCATTCTTGCACAATTAAAAGCGATTTTTACCATAATTATTAGCAAATGTTAACATCAAATTTAATTTTTAAGTATTTGCAATGGTCCTAAAGAAAAGTATTTGAAACTTCAAAGCAAAACTTTTTGTTTTACTGAAAAGAAATCATTTTTGAGGTAGACGGAAAATAAATGTTTTTAATAAAATTTAATTGCTAATTATTTTGTAAAAACTAATCAACAAACTAAACATATTTAAGTATTTTATTAATATTACCATACAAGGGTAGATGCAGATCTGCATATAATATATTATAATAAACGTATTTTTTAATTTGATTTAATTTTACATGGGTCACACCATTTGTATTGTGGGAGAGTAAAGCGTGGGTTAGTGAAGTTGAAGTTGACGATTGCTTTGTTCTGTTTGGAATTGTCTCCGATTCTTCTTCTTCTTCAAGTCCATAGAATAGAATACAAGATTTCCTTACTTAGAAGCTTTTGTGTTGCGTCTTGAACAAAAGTAGGTTACTCTCTTCTGCTATTCCTGCTTTTACACAAGCAGTTATTCGCTACAAAAGCCTTCTTGTTGTTGTTATTGTTATTGTGGAGTGAGCTAAGAGCAAGGTTTTGTGGAAAGGAAGAGAGTAGATAGATGGAGAGTTACCTGAATGAGAATTTTGGGGAAGTGAAGGCCAAAAACTCCTCGGAAGAAGCGCTTCAGAGATGGAGGAAGGCTTGTTGGCTTGTTAAGAACCACAAGAGGAGGTTTCGTTTCACTGCTAACCTCTCCAAGCGATTTGAGGCTGAAGCTATCAGACGCTCTAACCAGGTTTCTTCTTTGTTACCTTACTTTAATTTACGTTTTTTCTTCCAGATCAAGACAAGTCAGAACAAAATACACATTCACTTCTTCTTTTGGCGGTTTGTGTCCAGGATTCTGAATATTTTTTTTTTTTTAACTCTTTAATGGTAATTTTTTATTGTTAGTCTGTAAAGATGGAAACTGATATGGTTTGAGTTGACCAGGCAGTTTTTGGTAAGTGGAATGATCGGGGATTAATGATTTTCCTTAAATTAATTTTACTTCAGCACCAATAGAGAGAGCGCTGGTTACTTTGTTCCAGAAATTAGAAGTTGATGTTTCATGCTTGTGTTAGTTCTGATGGAATGGTCGTGGATGTTATCGCCTTTGCCACGCACTTATGACATTTACTATGTTTCGCTGTTCTGCTTGGTTGGACTGAGATACAGAATCATTTTAACTAGAATGTGAATTACTTTAAAACTTCCAACTTATTTTCCCCGCATCCTTTTGTTTGCAGAACTGAGAAATGGAATGAATATTTGTTGCAGGTCTAAACATTATATTTACATTGGTCCATTTTATTTCAAATTTTCACTCCTTTCCTTTTTTTTTCTGTCTACGGTTTTAAGACTAGCCTATGTTGCATATCGTTTTGGTTTTGGGGCTGTGTCGTGACTTTTAATTTTAGGGTAATAAGTAATAATCAAATGACAGTGAATAACTATAAAGTACAATATTCAGTTCAAGAATTACCTATCCTTGATGCTTAGGGGGAATTTGTATTATAGGTGATAAATTGCCAAAACTTGCATGACCAGTTATTCTCTACGCACTTCAGCATTCATACTTAAGTTTGAGCATGTAACTCTCTGAATTCCAAGATAGAATTTTCTGAATTTGAATAAGAAAACAAGTCTTGGAAGGACTGGAATATGTGTCCCCTCACTGCCCTGGTGCATCCCAAGATTACTGTAATAGCTTAATTCCATCATCTCTTAATTTCCCTTCCCCCGCTATATATTACAGGAGAAATTCAGAGTTGCAGTGTTGGTTTCACAAGCTGCTCTTCAGTTTATTCATGGTAAGGAATTCAACTCGTACGCACTTCTGTTTTTTTGTGAAAGTTTGACTTTATGATAATAAGCAAGTCTTTACTTCCCCAGGTCTAAATTTGTCAACGGAGTACACTGTACCAGAAGAAGTTAAAAAAGCGGGCTTTGAAATTTGTGCTGATGAGTTGGGATCAATTGTTGAGGGACGTGATGTGAAGAAGTTGAAAATTCATGGTGGGGTTGAGGGTATCACAGACAAACTCAATACCTCAGTTGACGATGGGATATCAACATCTGAGCACTTGCTCAATCAGAGAAAAGAAATTTATGGAGTTAATAAATTCACTGAAAGTCCAACCCGCGGATTTTGGGTTTTTGTATGGGAAGCCCTTCAAGATACAACCCTGATGATACTTGCTGTCTGTGCCTTGGTCTCTTTGGTGGTTGGTATAGTAATGGAAGGGTGGCCCAAGGGTGCACAGGATGGAATTGGTATTGTTGCCAGCATATTGCTTGTAGTGTTTGTCACTGCCACAAGTGATTACAGACAATCACTGCAGTTTAAGGATCTAGATAAAGAGAAGAAGAAAATTACAGTTCAGGTCACGAGAAATGGTTGTAGGCAGAAGCTTTCAATATATGATCTGCTTCCTGGTGATATTGTCCATCTAAATATTGGAGATCAGGTCCCTGCTGATGGGCTTTTTGTGTCTGGTTTCTCTGTGTTAATAAATGAATCAAGCTTGACAGGGGAAAGTGAACCAGTGAATGTGGGTGAACTTAATCCCTTTCTGCTGTCTGGAACCAAAGTCCAAGATGGATCATGCAAGATGCTTGTGACTACTGTTGGAATGAGGACCCAGTGGGGTAAACTAATGGCTACTCTAAGTGAAGGGGGAGATGATGAAACACCTTTGCAGGTAAAACTCAATGGTGTTGCTACCATTATTGGGAAAATAGGCCTCTTTTTTGCAGTTGTGACCTTTTCTGTGTTGGTCCAAGGGCTATTTAGCCGCAAGCTGCGAGAAGGATCCCAGTGGACATGGTCTGGTGATGATGCTATGGAAATTGTGGAATTCTTTGCTATTGCTGTTACTATTGTTGTTGTTGCTGTTCCCGAAGGCTTACCTTTAGCAGTAACATTAAGCCTTGCTTTTGCAATGAAAAAGATGATGAACGATAAGGCACTTGTTCGTCACTTGGCTGCTTGTGAGACAATGGGATCTGCCACTACCATCTGCAGTGACAAGACTGGCACACTAACTACTAACCATATGACTGTTGTAAAAGCTTACATATGTGGGAAGATTAAAGAAGTAAACAGTTCTAAGGTCTCTTCTGATTTCTCATCAGATATTCATGATTCTTCTCTGGCAATGCTACTTGAATCAATATTTAACAACACGGGTGGAGAGGTTGTCAAAAACAAAGATGAGAAGATTGAAATTCTGGGATCACCAACTGAGACTGCACTTTTAGAATTTGGACTGTCACTTGGTGGTGATTTCTTAAAGGAACGACAAAGATCAAAACTTGTGAAAGTTGAGCCGTTTAATTCTACAAAGAAGCGCATGGGGGTGGTTTTACAGCTTCCTGATGGTGGTTTCAGAGCACATTGTAAAGGTGCCGCTGAAATAGTTCTAGCTGCATGTGACAAAGTTGTGGACTCAAGTGGCGAGGTTGTTCCACTCAATGAAGACTCCATCTATCACATGAATAACATGATTGAAACATTTGCTGGTGAAGCTCTCCGAACACTTTGCCTTGCTTACGTGGATATTCATGATGAATTTTCTGTTGGAACTCCTATTCCTACTAGGGGTTACACCTGTATAGGAATTGTGGGTATTAAAGATCCAGTTCGCCCTGGTGTTAGAGAGTCTGTTGCCATTTGTAGGTCAGCTGGTATTGTTGTTAGGATGGTTACTGGAGATAACATAAATACAGCAAAGGCTATTGCTAGAGAATGTGGAATTTTAACGGATGGTATTGCAATTGAAGGCCCTGAGTTTCGTGAGAAGACTGAGGAGGAGTTGCTTCACATCATTCCGAAGATTCAGGTGCGTACATGTCATTTAATCCATTTTTGACTTGAAAAGTCTAGATAGAGGTTCTGCATTATGGTTCTGCATTATATTTATGCTGTAAATTGCAGTGTAATAATTTAAATATGTCATCTACCAAGCGGTTGTATTGAATTGGGATTTTAAAAAACTTTTTACATAAGAAGTCTTATAGAATTGTTAGAATGTAATTTTTTGAGATATTTTTAGAAGACTTTTATGAATATGATTTTATAATTTGGATTTTGAAGGATTTATAAAATATAAAATCAGAAGATTTGAAACGATTTTATGGATTTACAAAAATTATAAGATTTCATGCATTTAAAAACAAAATCATAAGATAAGTATCATGTATCTTTGCCTTTTTATGGTGAAATCCAATTTTACCTATTATCCTATTTTGCAAAATTACGTTAATCAAAGTGCATTGTAGTGGTAGCCAATACAAACAACAGTTGATACTAGGTTACTAGTTAGAGATGACAAAACATGCGGCTTGGTCTATGCTGACGGACCACCTAACAAATTTATGCTAGCGCCGACTGTACTCTAAATGGCCTGCAATTTCAGGCCAATCTGACCCTATGTCACGCATCAGATAATTTTGGTCCACTTTAAATAAAATAAAAATTAAAAAAAGTGTATTTTTAAAATTCATATTAATAAAATTAATTTTAATTTAGATATAATAATTTGATATATAAATTATAACACATGTAAATGTTTTAATAAAATACTTTTTTTTTTTTTTTTTTTTAATTTATTTTTTTTTTTTTATTTTTTTTTTTTTTTTTTTTTTTTTTTTTTTTTTTTTTTTTTATTTTT
>Ga0099824_1011424_pt1 | contig 10052 bp, 3 predicted proteins | sample SiratrowhiteBW_FD_76837 | JGI IMG/M metagenome (GOLD analysis project Ga0099824, IMG submission 76837) | Root nodule microbial communities of legume samples collected from California, USA - Siratro white BW | ecosystem: Host-associated > Plants > Roots > Nodule | place: USA: California... | reverse complement strand
GCATTAGATTAATAGTGTTCCTTTCCATTCGAAGAGCTTATTTGGCTTCTAAATTTTTTTAAAAAAGAAAAAAAAAAAAAATAAAAATTAAAAAAAAAAAAAAAAAAAAAACTATGATTGAATTGTGTGATTCATATCAATGATATAGAGTTTGAACAATTAATGCACGTTCATATAATTCAAAGCCATTTGTGACTCATCAAATGATATGAACCTTCGCTTACTAAATCATATCAACAAATCACAAATCACACAATTCTAACAACTATGCACAAAAATAACAAAAGAAAGCAATCATTCTTGAATAATATTCTCTACAATACTTATCAAGATTACGTCCATAAACAATGTATACATTATCATTTTTAATATAAAATAACTATTTAATACATTGACTTATACGACTGTTTATAGAAATGATAACAAGCAATTTGTTCATCAACTTACCCAACTCAGTGTATCTCTACACATTGGTACTGAAAATACCATAAGCAGCTCAAAACTGAATATCATTGGCCTCTGTAGAAGACTTAGGATAGCCACTATACTCAAGTTTGACATGCAAGGAAGAACAAACCATCTTGAACTTGAGCCTGAGGCTATCCATGATCTCTTGCACTTGTACATTTTCCGGATCCATGAGAGGGTATTTCTCAATCAACTCCTCCATCTGGCCAATAATTGTTTTGGCCCGTGAAGAGAAACAAGTTGGATCAAGCCGGACTGCCGAAGTCCAAATGTCAACACAACCCCTATAGAAACCAAGCTCCTCTCCAATCTCAAAACCAACCTTCAGGCCAACCTGTCTGCCTTCTTCCTTGCCCGCGACAAGGCCGTGACTGTGGCCTTCATCGTAGCCTTCCTTGTAATGGGTGTCCTCCAAGTTCAACGAAGAATCAAACAAGTCATCCATGGTCTGCCCCAACACAAAAAAATGCTACAAAACTGACATGGAGTTGAGACCAAACTAAAGATAGCATAGCAACAAGACTAAAATCACTCCCATTTACCATTCTCAATTAAGTGTTGAAATCCACAATGCAGGAGCCACTCAATTAATCTATGAATGATGTACGAAAAAGAAACAACATGGATCAACAACGAGAAGAAAAAAAAGAGGCCAAAACATAGTGTCCACAACATCTACAGAAAATATTGGAAAAAAAGTCTACACCATAATTGCTCACAAATCAAGCCCAAATGCAAGAAAACATGAAATTTATTAAGAAACACGGCAACACAAATAGAAAAAACAGTGAAACTTATGTTTCCAGTGGATGTTCATATAAATACTGATTCAAACTTCAGTTTCCGTTGGATCTTCTAGAGAAGGAGAATAGCTACACTGAACGGCAAAAGGAAGAGCTGTAAAACTGAAGAAAACGCATAAAAATACCTGCCGGTGATTGCTGCTCTGCAGATTCCAGTGGCTGAAGAGAGAAGAAGTGAGACCTAGGGTTTGGTTTGGGTGAGATCGAATTCAACTGTTCTTTCTATGATTCAGTTATTATGCCACATAAAAATTCAACTGTCAAATTTGTCCATTCTTTTTATTCTTTAATTTTAGTACAGTTTTAGAAAAATCACATGAAAAAATTCATGTAATAAATAAAATAAATAAATATATATATATATATATATATATAAACTTACCAAAACTCATTATATTTTCTTTCTATTTTTCTCTCTTATCCTTGTTTTTCTAAATTAGATATTATAAAAAGGCTTTTCCAAACACAACCATAAAACTTAACTAAAATTCTTAGAAAATTACATTACCCTTTTGCTAATGGCAGTTACTTCCTATATTTAATAAATTCTCAAAATATGAATAATATCATTATTATTTTTATTTTAAAATTTATGTATTAAATAATTTTTTCTTTTTTTATATTTATAAAAACATCTCTTTCATATCTTTTTTAACAATGATAAAAATGATGTTGGATGCAGTTAAAATATTACAATTTAATATGATTAATTTTAAGAATTCAGTTTAACATATTATTTTCAAATATTTAGTTTTGTATTATTTGAAAATAAATACAAATATTTCTTAATATTTATTAGATTTTTTTTATTATTTATAAAAAAAGTTTGTTAATATTTATCAAGAAAGAGATAAGTTAACAGCTTTTTATTTGATTGCACTTATTTGTTACGTGACTTAGTATGAAAGAGAAAAGTAAATTATTTGATAAATAAATTTAAAAATAAAAGTAATAAGGACATTATTGACCTATTGAGAATTAACTAAGTGCAGGAAGCAATATGTGTCATGGAGGAAGCCACTGCCTTTGCTAATTCAGGCTAGTATCTTTATAATTTAAAATGGTTATTTATTTATGAAGAAAGTTTGTTAATATTTATTAAGAATTAGAGGAAGCAACTTCCTTTGCTAATTCAGGCTAGTATTTTTATAATTTAAAATGGTTATTTATTTATGAAGAAAGTTTGTTAATATTTATTAAGAATTAGAGAAGTTAACAGTTTTTTACTTGTACTTATGACTTAGTATAAAAGAGAAAAATAAATCATTTGATAAATAAATTTAAAAATAAAAGTAATAAGGACATTATTGACATATTGAGAATTAATTAAGTACAGGAAGTAATATGTATGATGCAGGAAGCAATTGCCATTGCTGATTCACACTAGTATCTTTATAGTTTAAAATGGGTATTTATTTTTTATTTCTGATAAAATGATTATTACATTTTTTAGTTTATTTAGAATAAACTCGATTGATTAAAACTTAAACAAAATAAAATTGTCGAAATTAAATTTTTATATTTTATTTTTATAAAAATAATAAACTATTTATTATTATATATTAACATTGTCAAAAATGTCACAATCTTCAAATTATAAGTTGTCTTTTAAAAATAATGTGAATGTTATATTTATGAAAATACTTAATATAAAAGAAATTACATAACTATAACCATATTATTAACTTATTATTATATCAACAGGTTATATTAAAATTAATTGATTACTGATATTGAATTTCTTAAGTACATTTGTGTATATTCTGTTATTTCATTTTAAACATTTGTTAAATCAGTATCTTAATTATGTTTTTTTTATCTTGTTTATTTAATTAATATCGTGTACTAGTAAAAAAAACACATTTTAAGGCGGGATAGTATTGCAGTTAGTAAGGAACCACAATAAAAAATAATACGGTGGCATTTTTGAAATTAAGTACAATTATACCAGCGCGGTTGTCGCAAGAACCGCGATGGTAAGCCACAGATAATTTAAAATTGAAAACTGCAGGGAGATACCAACGCGGTTCTGGAAACAACCGCGTTGGTATTTACAAAATGATTTTTTAATTATTTTGCAGGAGGATACGAATGCGGTTGTTAGTGGGAACCGCGTTCGTATCCTCCTGCAAAATAATTTAAAAATTGTTTTGTAAAAGGATACAAATGCGGTTGTTAGTGAGAACCGCATTTGTATCCTTTTTTAGGATTTTCTCTTCCTCCCTCGTGTGCCCTCTCTTCTCTCACCCTCTTTTGTCATTCCTTTTTCTTCTTTTTCCTCTCTTCTCTCACCCTCTTTTGTCATTCCCTTTTCTTCTTTTTCTTCTTCCTCCCTTGTAGTGCCTTCTCCCCTTCGTGTCTCTCTCTTCTTTTTGCGGTTTTGCTTCCACGACGACCACCACCACGTAGTGCCCTCTCCCCTTCATGTCGGTTTTGCTTCCACGACGACCACTTTGCTTTCACGACGACCACCACCACGTAGTGCCCTCTCCCCTTCGTGTCGATTTTGCTTCCACGACACTTGATTAAAAGTGAGGCGCCTTATCCATTAGGCCATAGGTGCTTTTTGAGAGTAATGCTTTCTTTCAAAAAAAGAAAAGCAATACCACCGCGGTTGTTAATAAACAACCGTGTTGGTATGTCCCATTTTTCACCGCGTTTATATAACCGCGATAACAAGTTTGACACTTTTTATTGCGGCTGGATTTATTGTGGTTTGAGAGCCGCGATTGTAAGTCTTATAAAATCGCGGTGGTATGTATGTTTTCTACTAGTGGTATTTATTATTGAAAAATTATAATAATCATCAAAATACAATTATTCTTTTATTTGAAAAATGTTTCCAAATAATAATCTTTATTTATATAAAGTAAGTTTTAGTAGATGAAAATATAAATATTAAAAGAGGATAATAAAGGAACTTGAAAAGCTCATAAAAAATTATATAAAAGAAAACTACAATCTAAATTGAAATATGAAATTCTGTATATAAAAATAGTAAGTTTTTCAAATAGGAAGGATTTTATCTTTCTAATAAATAGAAGATATAAAATATGTCCAAACAACATTCCTCTAGCGTTATCAAATCTTTACAACTTTTCATAATTAAATAAATATGTTATTTCATTCATCATAAAACGATCAACTAGTTATTGAAAATCACTCCATTATATAATTCTTTAAAATTTGGACATTCTCTTTTGAAATAAAACAAAAATTATATTTCTTTTTTGTTTTAGTTGACAGAAATAAAATTTATTTTTATTTTAGTCACTATGAATATATATTTTTTGAGTTTTTGATAAAATTTAATATTTTTATCATTACAATAAAAAAATTATTTAAAGACTAATTTTTAGCTACCAAATAAAATGATTGTTAATTGTGATCAAAATAGTCACTACATTATATTTTAATTGCTAAATAATTACAAAATATAATTAATGATTGAAATTAGTGACCAATTAAGTCAAAATAATTAGTATTTAACATTAGCTATCAAGGTTTTAGTGACTTATATCATTAGTTTCTAATTTAATTAGATACTGATATATCAGGCGATGAGAATCTAAGAAGAGAGTTCTTATAATGATAGTAGGTAAATACACAATACACGTTTGTAAATCTAATTATTGTATATTGGATCATATATTGGTCTTCGATAGGACGTACTTAATATTAGCCTTTTAGAAGACATGAGTCGATATTCCGCTTATTGAGTATCCTTGATTGTATAGATCTATATGTGGTTTATATTGCTTTTGTCATTGATATTTGGAGGAGATAAAATTGTTGTAATATGTTAATTAAAATGTATTCTTTTATATGTATTTGTTTTATGTTGAAAATTTATTTTAATAGCTTATCCTTACATGTCTTGTTTGTATTGTGAATTGTAATGAGTATACTATCTACACAAATAGATACAAAGACAAGTGCAAAAGGAACAACATTTGGAAGACAATAATTACTTTATTTTATCTTTTTGTTTTTTCTTTTGTAAATACTTGTATGTATATATGAACTTAGGTAAGTTTAAGTTATATTTTGAAATACCATGCTTTACGCATGGCCTTTGTTGGATTTATAGTATAGTAGATAGTTAATTATGAGATACTACAACTTTTTCTTGCTGCACCTTCATTATTACTAACCTCACCCTATACTATATAAAGATAAAAATACCCTCCTTCACTAGACCAGGTCATCTTATAGTTGTCATTGTTTTACTTTCTCCACTATACTCTTTGAGAAAAAGAAGATGAGAGAAAAGCTCATTCCGAAAAAGAAAATTGTTCTGGAAGCTATCATATATGTTGTGAAAGTTTGTTTTAGAAATTATATCCTTGAAAGTTCATTTTGAAACGCATTTAATGTGTTTTGAAAAGTTTGTTCTAGACATCTCGTTTCGGAAGTCTCATATATATATATTATAAAAAGCTTGTTCTAGAATTTATGTTTTAGAAAACTTGTTTTGAAATGTATTTCATGTCTATCAAAAAGTATATTATAGACACTTTATTATGGATATCTTGTTCCAAAAATTCTAGAAAGTTTGTTAAGAAAAAATTCAGAACATATAATTCAGAAACAACTTTTACATATGGTAAAATAGTCATCTAAAAATAACAGGGGTATAGTTAGATATTATGGGAGTGCAGGAATAATAAACCTGATGACATGGTATTCAAAAAGTTGTAGGGCTACAAAGTAATGGTTTGCAAAGAGAAACTATTTTTTGCACCCGATGGTTTCTTTCTTCACTCTCATTGAGCAAGAGGGGCCCATATTTATGTACTAGTTTTCATATGCTGATGCAAACTCATGCATGAGAAGAGGTTCTTAGATCTTTCTATTACCCAACTTGTGATTTTTGTATTAGGGTTAGTAACTAGGAATAAAACCAGAAATAAATTTTTTGATCAATTTTCTATCAAATTTATATAAAGTATTAACTATAGTTACCAAAATAATATTGTGTGTCAGATATCTTAAAATTATATATTAAATTAAATGTTATTTTCTATATGATAATAGCTAAGAACTATTTAAGAGTAATTTTAAAATTGAAACAGAGATGTACTAAAAGCAAATTTGGATACATATGATGAAATATTTGTTTCTTACTTCATGGTTTAGTGATGTACTTGGATCCATAAAGTATGTTGAAACATCAAAATCAATGTCCTAAAATCTAAAAAATTAACACAAACAGCATACATAAAAGTGATAGAAAATGGAGAACATTTATGTTGACTGTTAAGTTTATCATATTGACAAAAGATAAAGAATAATTAATTCAGATATCATTTATAAAATATTATATTACACAAACAAAACATAATAAGGTATTATAAAATAAATAATATTTGAATTTTTGTTTTTAAAAATATAATTATCTCTGTAATAAAAAACATGAAAAACAAAAGAAAAACACTTGTAAAAGAATATCATTATCCTACTGCTACTAACTATTATTGAATACGTTATTTATCATAAAAATATAATTCTTTAATTTCAAAATACAAATAATTTATTTAATATCATTATTTAATAATTCAAAACACAGTGTGTGTCTGTATCTATATCCATATATACGTATACAACATAGCAATTTTTTTTTTTCCTAAAAACATAACAATTCTTAACATTTGTACAATATTCTTAAGGGGGTGTTTACCACCGTTTAGACAAATAACTTGGTTAATGTCGTGTTAAATAATTTTTTTATAACTATATAAAAATAAGTTATGTATAAGATGTTTTTTTTATAATCAAAGAAAAATAGCATTTAATTGTTTGAATAAAGAAATAACTTTTCATAATAATCAATATTGAGGAGCTTATTAAAATAAGTTCAAAATAACTTACAAATATATCATAACCTGTTTTCGTAAGTGGTGTCATAAATTCAGATAAATTGTAAATAAATTCTTCTAGCAAATTCATTAAACTCTAGTTAATTTGGTTGATATTATAAATTCCATACAATTTAGAAACTAACTAACACTTTATTAGTAAACACATTTAATAGGTACTATGATTTTAAAAATATGTAATTAATCCTCATCTATTAAATTACAGAACATATACTTATGAATAAGCATTTCTCTAAAACTTAATATGTGTGATTATTATGACAATATTATAGAATTCACATTTTATACAAAATCATGAAGTAAAAGCAAGTGTTGTAGATCATATAACAATCACTATATATTTGTTGTAGTGAATTGTCAACATCCCACAACCACTGCCATCATTTGTGAGATCTGATTTTTGTCTTTTGTGTTAGAAAATGAATTTGAATTGTTTTCTAAGTAAAAAGATAGTGTTACATTGGTTTGGTGGGAAGTATTTGCTTTAAGTTCATATCTAGGGTTTCATATATATATATATATATAGAGAGAGAGAGAGGTTTTCAAGAACTATTCTAAGTAAACAATTTATAATGCTATTAGTTTCCTTTGAATGGAGAAAACTTCATCCTTACAAATGCCATTTGTATATCTTGTTTCTCAAGCTATGTTCTAACAAATTTTGCAAAATTTTCACTATCTTCTTCAAAAGTATTGAAAAGAAATACCAATGTACATATCTAATAGTGTTTGATGGAAGTTGTACTTTTCAATCTAAAAGTTTACACAACTGAAAAATTTTATATGTTTATTGAAAATAAACATTAATGTGGATTACTTGTGTGATTAAATCTTATATTTATTCTATTGGTTTTTTTTTCTTAATATTTATTTTAGTCGCTCTCTTATTTAGTTTTGTTTTTTTTAGAAATGTAACTCTGTAATTTTGTAATGTTCCCTGAAGTTATTCAGCTTTTAAACTGCATTAAGTGTAATAATGTAATATAGGTTGAGATTAATGTGTTCAGTTTTATAAATTGTATTACGCTTAAATTAAAACTACTAATGTATTTCTAATTAAATAAAAGGTTATCACATTATAATCTAGAATTAAGAGATTAATTAAAACTTTTATTAATGATAAAATAAATAAATAATAATACTAAAAAAGTAATTAATTTTATATGTCCCGAACACTATCTTCTTGATTATATTTTTTGTGTTAGTCACTTTTTTAAAGTAGAATATATATATAGTAAAAGAGTACTAATGGAGATTTTAACTGTTTAACTCTATTGTTTTTAATAGCATTCTCTAAAGAAACTAAGAGTAGAATATATAATAAGTACGAAGAAAAAGAAATCTCCTTTTTTTCTCAGGAAAACGATAGCAATTTTTTTTTCTTTAGTATTATATGGTAAACAAAATGAAAATGAAAGAAACTTTTGTACATGAATGAAGAAATTTAATACATTTAGCAGTATCTATGAAAAGAATAATTAATTAATAGTACATGTTCAATATTTGCATAATGTATCTAAAAACAATAATAACAAATTAATCGTTGAAATGTTATTATAATTTAGGTCTAAATTGGTTTTTAGTTTTTATAGTTTCTCGAATATACATTTTTATTCTTATAATTTTAATTACATATTTAGTCTTTTAATTTTTAAAGTTAAACATTTTTGGTCCACCGTCAATATATTCAATGTTGATAGAAAATGTTAATATAATCGATAAAATAATATGGTAACATCTTTTGGAGTTTTTTTTATTAAATTTAAAGTAAAATTTTAATTTAATCCACAATCAAATATCTATGAAATGTTTGTTTCATTTTCATCTTCGTTGAATAATGGATATATTATATTTTCTATATATGTTAGTACTTGCTCCTTACTGATTCAATATTTTTTTTAGTGTATAAAAAAAAATACTTATAACAATATAAATATCAAATTAGAATACCAAATATTAAAGTAATATAGCATAATTATATAAAATAATAATAATGATCAAATGCACTTATTTAATAAAATTGAAAATTATGTTTCTTGAAATATAGTACACAATTAAAAAAATATGTAATTAAGGTTATAACAGGAAAATACTTTAAAGATCTAAATTATTTTGGTGAATATGGAATGAATTCGTCTATTGAGATCAAATAAAAATTCTTTTACAAAAATAAGAGTTTTTTAAAGGAAATTAAACCAAGGTCAAGTATTCTCGTGTGAACAAAACAAACAATAAATAAAAATATTAAATGAGTTCAAAATTTGTACTTTATAAATTATTTGATTCAATAAAATTGATATTTTGATTTCTAAAAATACTGTAAAAAATCTCACATTAACTAAATATAAGATCCATTCATAATATATAAATAAATAAAAATTTCATTTTATAAATTAAATTTATAAGGTTAAGTTAAAATAATTAAGATAAAATAAAAATAATTATGTTGTGAAAAAAGAAATATGAAACTAAAGACCATAAAGAATAATAAATATACTTTTCTTTATATTCACCATCTCATACTCAATTTAAAATATTGAATTTTACTCATAAGCAATACATAAATTTTTCATCAAAACTACAATCAGTGCATATAATAACTACGAAAATAAATTTATTTGTCATCTCTAAACTTAATTATTCTTTTATAAAAAAAAGTTAATTTTAGAAAATTGAAAAACGAAATTTGTAACTAGATTTATAAAAACCAAGATTGCACGACAGTAAAAGTCTAGGGCTTCGAAAAGTATATTTTGACATCATTTACATGATAAATAACATCAATAAAATTTATATCATAAGAGAGAGTTTACTATACTACAAAATTAATCTCAAGTCTGTTATACATAATAATAATAATAATAATAATAATAATAATAATAATAATAATAATAATAATAAT